>Ga0209833_1001168_pt1 | contig 17849 bp, 20 predicted proteins | sample COGITO_mtgs_1105_3_FD_184797 | JGI IMG/M metagenome (GOLD analysis project Ga0209833, IMG submission 184797) | Pelagic marine microbial communities from North Sea - COGITO_mtgs_110506 (SPAdes) (version 2) | ecosystem: Environmental > Aquatic > Marine > Epipelagic ... | reverse complement strand
CGGAGACAATGTTTTAAGACCAGCTACCGCCCTGTGGTTGGTGGCAATTCCGCTGATGGATATGACTAGCACCATGGTACGGCGAATGAGCAAAGGAAAATCGCCTTTCCATGCCGATCGAACCCACCTGCATCACATTCTAATGCGCGGCGGACTCAGTCAGCAACAGGCTCTGATAACCATTATTTTAGCTTCAGCTGGTATCGCCGGAATCGGCATTTTACTGGAGAGAGTATGGCCTCAGAGCGACGCCATCTCATTTGGATTGTTTGTACTGACTTTCGCCCTGTACTTTAAATTTATCTTCAAACACGCGTTTAAATTTGCGCGATCAATCAGGCGCTTTAACCCTTAACACTGGCCGGATAAAAGCGACTTTCTAATCGAGCGCCCAGCCACCTACTCAATTTTTATAATTGCGCTTAGCTCAGTCAACTCAACGCCATCTGAATCATTCAATGGCAGTGTAATCACCACCCTGACATGTAGCTTACGCGGCACCAAAAGTGACATAAGAAGCTCTGGTGCAATCTTTACCGCTTCATTCAATGCGGTCATTAACTTCAGGTCCAGTGTCGCTGAATTATTGAGGCCGCCAGAGGAGACCTCGAAGACATCAAAGGCGCCAATAGTCGTAGTTGCCACTAGGCTGGGTTTTGTTACAACCAGAACAATTTCCTGTTCAGGCTCTACAATAGAGGCGGAGACCCCATTGGACTGCCAGTTCAATGCTACCTGACAGTGAAGCTGCGACTCATTTGAATCCCTGAAAGCATCTCTACCTGTGGTTATATACAAATCTACCAGTGCAGAATCCTCTGCGGAGGGCAGTTCACTATCAATAGCAAACTTCAGCAACGCATCCTGAAAATCACCACCCTCAACCGCATTGGTCAAATTCACCAGATTGAGTGGCGCCTTGCGCAAATCAAAACTGATTACGCCATTTTCAATCGCCCCATCAAACTCATCAAACTCTGTGGCCTGATCCGCCGGATTGTAATCCTGTAAAATAACCTGCGAGCCCAACAGCTCAAATACACTGGCAAACGTCGGCGCTTCAGTGCTGCTGTGACGGCCTATATTTGTCCAGTCATCGTTAACCAGAACCAGCCAGGCACAGTTATCGGCATTGCTGCCAGCTGAGACCGACCATTCAGTAAAACCTTTGGTAAAGGGCTTTTTAATCAGTGTGCGATCCTTGGTGGCAGCGCTGTAACCACAGACATCCCAGCCAACCATCGGCGCCGTTAAGTCCCAGTTACCGACTCGGTCTAAAACCGCATAATTAACGACCGTACCCTTAACCAGCGCCAACCCGTCATTACCATCCGGCAAACTATCGACCAACATATCGCAATCGGCCCTGACTCTTTCGTCACTGTCTGTATGGCAAATGGTGTAAACCGACCCTGCGCCAATTGATGCAGTGATATCAAAATCATTCCACAGATCCCAGGAACCCTCTGTATCTGCGCCATTCAGACTGGTCGCAAGCGCATAGCCCGACAGAGCCAATTCAGTGCTGGACTGGTTATAGATTTCAAGATATCTGTTTGCTGACGACCCTTCCGCGTATTCGGAGATATAGGGCTCGGCATTATTGGGGATTATTGAGGTGGTCACTGTAACTGTTCTAGTCACCTTAAGAGCGGCATTACCTTCGCTGTCTAGCGCCGAATAAATCAGCCCGTAGGTTCCCATGGCATTAGTATCCACAACACCCTGAATAGTCACTGTTACCTGACCATCAATAGCGTCTGTGGCAACAGCACCCAAATCGACAAACTCTGAACCATAGGAAAGCTCAATTGAAGATAAACCATTTAAACTGATCACCGGTGCATCTGCATCGAAAACCGTTACTGTTCTGACCTGTGCTGATTCATTGCCAGCCTGATCCGAGGCCCTAAAGGTTACTGTCGTAGAACCTAGGGGAAAAACAGCCGGCGCATCATTGCTCACAGCAACAGCGCCATCAATATTATCTGAAGCCGATACTGCGGCGAAAAAACTGTTGATGGCAGGAGTATTAGCGGAGATCCCTGAACTGTCCTGAGCGGCAACGGAAATAGAATCCGGCGCGCTTATCACTGGGGCAATTGAATCGGATATTGGCGAGACTGGGACTGGGGATGAGCCGCCTCCACCACCACAGCTAGCCACAAAGAGGAGTGCCACAATTAGTGGGATAGTTTTTTCCAAAACAGTACCTTTGATCAGAATTTTGTTAGACCTTTTAATAGATCTTTAAGAGGCCTTGAACAGTAAACATTGACATGTGGAGCAGCGATTGGATAAATATTCAAAAAGCATCCGCTTTATTTAACACTAAAAAGTATTAAAATCCGTGAAGTAATATCTGGATATCCAACCCGTGAACAACAGGCGCATTATCTGCGGTCAGTGTTGAATGACTGTAAAAGGCCCTTACAGGAATATTCTTCACTTTGAATTCAATACCGATATGACTAATCGGATCACTGCCACTGGCGGCGACCTCACTTGTTGCACCAATAGAGTCGCCAATAGTCCCTTTAGCCAAAGCTTCAATGGACCATTTTCTCTCACCGATGCCCAGAGTCACATGAAGATCGCGATTAATCGAATAGCGCAGAGCCAAAACCGTATCATGAGTGGTCATAAGTGAGGTTAATCTGGCGACTGTTGGCAAACCGCTAACATCGCCCTCCAAATCGCCGCTGATATCATACTCGACGTAATCCGAGGAAAACTTGAGTTTATAGCGGTGGTTCAGGGAATAGAAATAGCTGTAACCGGCACCATAAAATAAACTCTCCGCAGGACCACTAAGGGTAGTCCCTGAGTAAGACGCACTCTCTTTCGGCGAATAGCCATAGCCCAACTTACCATAGAACATACCGTATCGATCATGATCTGCCTGCAAACGCAATCCGGCACCACCAGCTCTAAAGGTAGCAGTCTTGCCATCGATGCGGATGCGCTTATTAGATTGGCTGTAGGTCATATCCAGCTCTGCAGTATAATCCGTCTCTGCGAATGACAGTGCGGGGCATCCAAGCAACGCTAGGGAAAGTCCAATAGCAAATCTAATAACCATAGTCACACCTACTCGTCGGCTTCAATCTTCACAATTGCATCGATCTGAGTCACTATAGAACCGTCAACAATGTTAAATGGTAGACTCGTCTGCACCTGAAAAGTATAGGTTCCAGCATCTAACAGCTCATCGAGCGGAAGATCAGTAAATTTCCCCAGCGCTCTAAGGAACGCATCATCCAATATTTCAGGATATACGATCCCCTCTCTGGTCACTGAAAAGGAGTTTAAAAATTCGTTTTCAGCAATTAGGCTGATAACAGTATCAAGTTGGTTTGTGTACAAAATATCCATAAACTGGGCTGGAACAACAATATCTAACTTCTCGCCATCTGATGACCAGTCAAATGTCAGCTCAAGCAGTACATGACGTTCACCCGCACTTCTTACCGTATCGAGACCATCAAACAAGCTTATAAAAGCCGTTTCAGTTCCCGAACCCACGGGTAGATCATAGAGTCTGGTATTTAGGGTCGGAGTATGGAAATCACCTTCAACAAGAGCATTTTGCAGATTCAGCAGATTCAGCGGTTCCACACTAAGATCCGTAGTCAATATTCCATTATCTGTAAATGCAGGTAATCGTTGAATTTGACCAACCTGAGTATCAGGATTGAAGTCAGTTAATACCACTTCCAAAATAACAGTAACAACGCCTGTGACCGAGGAGGAATTGCCCTGGGCATCAGTAGCAGTAAACTCAACTTCTGTTTCCCCATAGGGAAAAAAGTCTACAGGTGCGTTATTGGTAATATCGACCTCAATATCGACATTATCTGAAACAGTTATAGCATTCAGAAAAGTCTCAATCTCAGCGCGCGAAACCTCTATTCCATTATCCTGAGAAGTCAGCAAAGAAATATTATCAGGCAGTATAAGAAATGGAGCTGTTAAATCTTTAACAGTGACGATAACGCTAACACTAACCTTGTTACCCGACAAATCAGAGGCCGAAAAAGTGACCGTTGTATCACCCAGAGGGAAAACCGAAGGTGCATTATTTGTGACAACAAGCAGGCCATCAATCCTATCTGAAGCAGATGCGGCGTTGAGAAACGCGGTTAAAACAGCATCTGTTGCAGGGGTGCCCAATGCATCCACAGCGGCGACAGTAAGGGCGGCAGGCGCAGTTAATACAGGCTTTGCTGTATCGCGATCCGTATCTGAATGACTATGACAACCCATCAAAAACATACAAAAAGTCACAATAAAAATTGAATTTTTCACAAAAACCTCAGTTTTAAATATTATACGTAACATCAATATACCCTATGTATAGAGTATAAAAAATTATTTTTAGAAAAGGATGGACTTAAACCCTGCGCAACAACAGCTACAATTTCAACCTCCCTACTGCAGTGAGATTGAAATTGACCATCAAGAATGATTATCCAGAGTAATTGCTTAGAGAGTTTGTCTTATAAATGAACAGATACAGCTACTGCGCCAGTAGTGCAGACCTATGACAGACTGACAAACAACTTTTACTCAGTAATAAAAGTACGTTTATCAGTATTATCTTCCAAAAATTCATAACTCAACGTTTTGGTCAAACCCTCTTCCAGAGAAACAGGCGCAACAAAGCCCGTTTCTGCAACAGACGATGCAAACTGAGTTGTACCCATAAATTTCTTAACTCGAATACTACTAACTGGCAACGGCTTGCGAATAATCATCGCAGCCAGATCAGCAACATAACCTATAGCAATGCCCAGGAAAGCCGGCAACCGCAAGCCAACATTATCCCTACCAAACAGTGTCTTACGCGCTACAGATATCAATGTGTTCATATCAAAATCAGGCTTATCAATATAGTTGTAAACATGAATTCCAGAATCAAATGAAAGACTGTATTCAAGGAAGGCCGCTATATTCTCAACATAAGCCATCGACTTACGATTTGTTCCATCCCCGAACATAAGGAATCGACCAGAGGCAATCTGCTTTAACAAATTGTAAACATTACCGCGATTTGCCTCACCAAATATTACCGTAGGCCTAACAATAACAAGAGTTCTATTCTCAGGATCTTCAGCGTGCCATTTCTTATACACACCCTCAGCCAGATACTTAGTACGACCGTAATCATTAAAATAATTAGGCTCTCCATCCTCACCGGTATCTGCAGGCGCAAAACCATAAATTGCAACAGAACTGGTAAAAACCAGTTTGTTTATGCCCAGCTCTCTTGCCGCATCACAAACATTAACCGCGCCTTGAACATTAACATCGTCATAACGACTGAGTGGTCGCACATCATCCCTATGCACAGCAGCTAGGTTAATAATTGCGGATGCGCCTTTCATTTGCTGCAGAGACTCCGGACTTTCAACATCAAGATGAATAATATTCTCAGTGCGATTTGAAGTATCAATATCACAAACAGTATATTCAGTGCTGTTAGAATCAAAACGTTTGGTTAATCGAGTTCCCACAAAACCGGCACCACCGACAACTGCAATTTCATTTTCCATCATTTTCAAACCTCATTACGGCTATTTGCCGTTTAACAATTCCAAGATTAATTTTTGGCAGGCAACATTTTCTTAAAAATATTGTAATACTGCTCATTCACCGTCTCACAAGAGACTGGCATTGAGCCCCCACCATAAGGCTGAACGGTACGCCACCGACCACCCTCAGATACAGTTCCTATATCGAGCCTATAAAGACCAAACTGAATATAATTACGTCTATCAATATGAATATTAAGACCAGTTACCAATGCATCGGCTAAAGTATGAGGAAAACCCTCACCATAACCGGTTGGTTGAAGAAAGGTATCGCAAGGCATAAAAATATCGTCCTGAGAAACAAACCCCATAGACTCAATCTCAATACCTGTAAAAACAGAAGTTACCAAATTCAGGTCTTTACAACCCACAACGACAAGCTCTTTGGTATCAGTGTGAGTGCAGAAATCGAGCACACTCTCGCGTACACATTCAACTTTGCTATCGCGCTGAACAATACAGATTTTCGATTCTTCACCAACCTTACGCTGAGAACCTCCAGACCCTGGAACCCAGAATAGACGGGCACTGCCATAGTAACGACGAAAGTACCTAAAATCAGAATAACACTGTATAGCAAAGTGCTTTCTCCAATTTAGCAACATCAGATTACCAACAAGTCGCCGAGCAATAGGATTGACACGATATCTGCCAAGACCATTTAAAATTGCCATGCCTCGACACCAAAACATCAGCATAGAAACGAGATTAGCACGCAAATTTGAAGATAGAATTACCGCATTACGCTTTAGAAATACAAATCCAAGTAATTCGAGCAGACATTTTATATAGCCATCAAAGAGACCTATGCTCTTTATAACAAACCCCTCCCCTTCTAGCTGGGCCATCAGGTCTGCTCGATATAACTTATTATACTTAGCGTGATCGTTAAGCATTAGGCAATAGCTCGTACCATTAACGGGTTTCTTCATAGGAAATCAGCTGCTCGGAGTTAAAAGTTTTTTAAAAATTACGGCTTATTATTTTTTCTGAATCGTCATTGGTAGTGATTTGGCTAGTCGATTACCGGAAATAAGATGGCTGTTGAAGCCTGTGACAACCTGACCATTTTCATGAAAAGAATTCTTATCTACACCTAAATACTCGAGTATTCTTATCGAAGTAGCAGAGTAATTTTCGATCATATCAACATAATTTACGCGCAGTGCACGGCCTGTCAATTGCAGATAGCTATTAACCAGATAACTCAATACGTAAACCAAAAAAGACCTAACTACGCGAGAGAATTTACCGCGAAAAAGCTTCGACTCAACCTTCTCTCTGTTGTACCCCTTATAGATAGATTTCATAACATCTCTAAAAGGCCGGTAAACAAACAATACTTTTGTATTTTTAAATACACGAAGCAATTTCAGAGGTCGTAAAAAAGCACCGGTAGCATTCTTGGACGAATCGACTACAAAATTTATCTCTGATTCCCTCAACTCACTAACACGCTGTATAAAACTGCTTATTGATAAATGGAGAGCCTCAGATTCAGGAAAACTCCTATCAAGCTGATTATTCATTGCAATAACAGAATCGTTAAGTCTCTGATCCCCCCAAAACTGGCAGGAGGCTCTTGATTCACCACATGAACAAATATCTCTAGAATGATATTCATTGTGAACATATCTAACTTCACCGAAAGTAACGCATTCAGGGAGTATTTCACCCAAAAGCAACTCTGCTATCGTACTACCGCTGCGACCATAGCCAGTAATATACACATAACATGGCGTTTCAGCTTTCATTTAAAAACTCTCGCTTAAATTTCGAATAATCATCGTTAAAGTATTTTTTACTCAGCAAATCCAAGGTGTCCGCAGTGGTATTATTTTTAATAGGACTGCTAAATATTTTCTTAAGTCGGTGAGATACACGATCACCTAAAGATTTTCGCGCAAGATCCCTTACCACCGGAACCTTATAGAAAGAAGCCAGCAAAGGGTTATCTATCTTGCCGCCTTTATTTTCTCTGGCAACACTGAAATCATCGGGAATAGCAACTTCAGACTCAAAGACAACAGACAGGAAAGAACCTAAAAAATCGCTATCTGAAAGTTTATTTTGAGCATAAAAATGCACATTTTCTTCGCCAAATAGCTCAACATACCTCGACGAATTGGCGTGATACAGGCCGCGTTCAAGATAACCAAAATTCTTGTAATAGCTGAAGTCTTTGTCCAAAGATAAGCTATGTGTAAAAGCATCTTCAAAATTATAGTGCTTCTCAATACCCCTGGAAATATTCATAAGATACTGTGACATTGCCCGCTTCACTGGGTCTCTGTGCAATACAATTATCTTCACCGAATTAGCAGGGAAATAATCGGCAATCTTTTCAGCTACACCCGGAAGATGTAAATACGAAGGAGTCGCTTCGAATAAAACCTCAGGGCCAGAATCGGGAAAATAAGATTGATATGCAGGCTCTTTATCGGAGTCAAAATAATGAAGCTCCTTAGTACCAAGGGTTGTTCTAGCTATGCCGAGCTGACGCACCACTGAATCGAGATATGTTGTGCCACACTTCTGACCACCTACATTTATTACAACCTTCATAATTTAATTCACCTACCTAACTAACCAATTACAAATCTACGAATATGACAATAGGTGTACGCTCGTTCAATAAATTTGACCAGGACAACCACAAAAGCTACGTATTCTGGAGGTAATCCAGCTGCCATTGAAATAAACAGCAGCGTACAAATTGAACCCAGAGCTTTAACCACAAGAACCACACGGGACTTCGACATAATATGAAGTGCAATAAATACCGGGCCAACACAGATAACCAAGTAGCCTAGAAACCAAGCTATTAATGCAACCTGAAGGCTAATGATGTTATCCATAAACACTAACGGGTAAACGGCAATCGACGTCAGAAGACCCAAAGCTAAAGTCAAAAGCTGAGCTCTTTTCATCTGTTTGGCGAACTTAAAACTGTCATTAACAGCCCAACTTGCAGCCAACTTTTTCTGGAATAGGTAATTAACCGGAACCTGCGCCAACTGAGGAAAATTAGAATAGCGATAAACCAGAGCGAAAATCAGAAATGCATTAGCCGGCAATATAATACCCGCTAAAGCTTGATATGCCCAGGGCATACCACCGGTTAGACCACCAGAAAGCCACAAGTCAAAGGACACACTGTCCTTGCCCGCATCCAGTTTTTGCTCTGGTTGATCAGACTTTTCCAGAGACATATATACATTCAGTATCGCCCAGACTAAAGCGGCAAAAGCGCCAGCAATAAAAAAACCGTATGAGCTGTATTCATCCAATCCATCTGCCACAAAAAAATAGATCAAAGCCGGAAGATAAACCAGACCCCACATAACGCCTAGCATAATTGACGCACGACGCTTTATAAATGGGAATACTGGAGTAAATAGCCAGCACATAGCTATCATTACAGCGAATAGAACGAGTAATAGCATCTCCTCAATACCCAAATAACCGAGATCAAAGAAACCCATAACGGAAAATAGCAACAGAGATTCAATGCCAACGATCGTAACAATACGAACAGCCATCTTGGCAACAAGGCGAGCAACAAACTTACGACTTAGATCGGTAACAAGTTGCTTACTGATAATAATATCAGTTCCTGACTTAGCAAATACTGCCAGCATATTTGCCAGAACATACCAAGACAAAATAGTAGCCGCCAGCTCAGAAGCTTCTCTCGCCAACATAAAGGTCAACGCCAGAGGAAACAGCCCAACCAGCATTCGCGAGGAACTTAAAAGAAGCATATTTAGTCTATTCATAATCTATACTTAAAAGCGCTTCGCGCTAAAACCTTGTTTACTTCAAATAAGCCGAACTTTTAAATATCCTAAACCGAAATACTAAACAACTTTATTAACTGGGTTCTGTAAAGTTTGATCAGGGCTCACGTCCGGATTCAATCTCTCTGCCCTAGCTTGAAAAGTAGTTCTGGCGATGCTTAGAGAAGCACCTACCAATAACCAAAAAATCACAAAACGATTGCCATTATGGGCAAGGCCATAAAGAACTGCTGGCAGACAAATACCCATGAAGCCCTCAAAACCAAAAGCCCTATATATCTCTAAAAACCATACAGCCAGCAGAACTAGGAAAAATATCAGCCCAACCAGACCATAGCTATTAAGCATGGACATTATTGAGCTGTGTGTTTCAAGACCAAAATATGCCTTAACGCCCTCCTTGCCCATACCGAAAATAAGGTGCAGGATTCCACTTTCAAAAACAAGCAGGTAGCCTCGCGATGCAAGCGAGCTATCAGACTCCTGACCGAACCTATCAAAGCGGTAGTAGAGTTCTGAACTCTGGATTAGCTCAATAGGAACCAAGTCATTTACAAACACCACCATAAACAGGAAAATCATAGAAGTTAGTATTAAAACTTTATTCTTGAAGCTGATACTCAACAGAAACGCTAGCAAAACTACTATGTTAGACAAGATAGCCGACTTCGAAAGGGATACAAATCCGCAAAAAAAGCCAATACACATTAGCCCCACAAACACCTTGCCGGATATCATTTTACACGCGTAAAAAAGGTAACTTAGTGACAGGAAACAGACTGAGAAATAACCTAGCTGATTTGGGTTATTAAAGGTACCAATAGCTCTCATGGTCATATCTCCCCTGACAAATGATACGCCAATAATTATAACACCCAGCATTGCAACAAGACCGCTTACCATAACCGCCAGATTCAGCTTTGATTCCCGCACACTCAGATTATGCGTTAACATCAGTACCATCAAATTAAACAAGAAGTAAATGGGGCTTAACAGTGACAAAACATTGGAATTACCCATCGCCGCAGTTATCTCACGGAGCATGATATATACGACCATCAGTAGGTAAATTTTACCGAATAGATTTACCTGCAGCCTAAAACTGGCATTCACAAGCAAAACAGCAAAAGCCAAAGCCAATACGGCATGAGAAGGTTGAATCCCCCCGGAATTAAATGGGTAAAAGGGAAGAGTCATCACCCCAAAATAAAATAGAAATTTCCAAACTAACGCCATTCAATTGTCCAGATCAAAATGTTTTTCTTTACCAAGATATACCAATAGCCTTATCAAGGTAACATCTTCAAAAACCTAATTGCGAGCCATATACCAATCAACAAATTTATTAATTCCATCTTCGATCGAAGTAGACGGCTGAAACCCAATAGCATCTCGCAGTGCATCAATATCCGCGAAAGTAATACTTACATCACCCGCCTGCATAGGCAGGAGGTTTTGAACCGCCTTCTTGCCAAGAGCAGTCTCAATTGCAGTGATAAAGCGCGCCAGAGTGACCGGATTATTATTACCAATATTATACAAAGCGAAAGCCGAACTAGCATTACTACCAGGGCTAGGCTTCAAGTCAGGGGCCTTAGGCAGTAAGCGAATAATACCCTCTACGATATCATCAATATAGGTAAAGTCACGGTGCATATCGCCACCATTGAAAACATCAATAGGCTTATCTTCAGTAATTGCCTTGGTAAACTTATAATAAGCCATGTCAGGACGGCCATATGGTCCATAAACTGTGAAGAACCTAAGTCCCGTGCATGGAATTTTAAACAGATGACTGTATGAATGAGCCAGAGCCTCATTCGACTTTTTAGTCGCAGCATACAAACTAATAGGATAATCAGTATTGTCAGACGTGCTGAACGGCTGCTTTGTGTTCATACCATAGACAGAGCTTGATGAGGCAAAAACCAAATGTTCAACCGGATTGTGTCGACAGCATTCGAGGATATTGGTAAACCCGATCAAATTTGAATCCACATACGCCTTTGGATTTTGTATTGAATATCGCACCCCTGCCTGTGCAGCCAGATTGACAACAATATCAAAAGAGTGACTCTCAAAAAGGGACTCAAGACCACCGCTATCAGCAATATCCAGCTTAATAAACTGATAATTGCCCGCCAGATCATTTTCATCAACGAATTGATTCAGATTATCAAGCCTATCCATTTTCAGCTGAGGATCGTAGTAATCATTTAAATTGTCGATTCCAACTACCGCATAGCCACCCTTGAGCAGCTCTTTAACCAAATGAAAACCAATAAAACCAGCAGAACCAGTAACAAGAACTTCTTTCATTTTTTAGTTCTCTCCAAAAAGATCGCGAGTAAAAACTTTACTGGCAACATCGTTTAAATTATCTGAAACCCTATTTGCAACAATCACATCGGATATCGCCTTGAACTCAGAAAGATCTTTTAAAACCCTAGAGCCAAAAAAGCTGTCTTCAGCAAGTGATGGCTCATAGATCACAACATTTATTCCCTTAGCTTTAATGCGCTTCATCACCCCCTGAATAGCCGAGAACCTGAAATTATCGCTACCCTCCTTCATCACCAGACGATAAAAACCTGTTGTCTCAGGCTTCTTTTTGATGATCTCATCAGCAATAAAGTCTTTGCGTGTTGTGTTCGAAGAGACAATCGCCTGAATAATGGTTTGAGGGACTTCCTCATAATTTGCTAGCAACTGCTTTGTATCTTTCGGAAGACAATAACCGCCGTAACCAAAAGAAGGATTGTGGTAGCCACTTCCAATACGTTCATCCAAGCAAACACCATCGATAATGGCCTTGGTATCTAAACCATGAACAAGCGCATAGCTATCCAATTCATTGAAAAACGAAACACGCATAGCCAAATAAGTATTTGCGAACAACTTGACCGCTTCAGCCTCGGTGGAACGAATAAATAGGACCTCGATATCATTTTTGGCCGCACTGCTCTGAAGGAGCTCAGCAAATTTTTGAGAAGCAACACACTGCCCACCAACGATAATTCGCGATGGGTAAAGATTGTCTTTTAGAGCCTGCCCCTCTCGTAAAAACTCAGGAGAGAAGATAACCCGACTCGTTCCATACTTTTTCTGTAAAAATGCGGTATGACCAACAGGGATCGTCGACTTGATAACCACAAGTGCGCTTTCATTCAAGCCTAGGGCATCTTCAACCACCCTATCTACAGAGCTCGTATCAAATCTATTGGTATCAGAATCATAATTAGTCGGAGTGGCAACAATGACATACTCAGCATCTTTGTAAGCATCCTCTTTATTGAGCGTCGCCGTCAAAGATAAGGTGTGTTCACGAAGAAAATGCTCAATTTCGTTATCAGCAACAGTAGACTCTTTACTGTTAACCTTTTCCACGCGATCAGCATCTATATCTAAAACAACCACATCATTATGCTGAGCTAAAAGAACTGATAACGACATACCAACGTAACCAGACCCAACAACAGTAATTTTTGTATTTTTAATCAAGGTTAAGAAACTCTAAGTTTAATAAAGAAATTTTTAAGCGGACAGGCTACCGCGGGACCGTGCATAACAAGCTCCCATAGGCTTATTGTTCATTGATTGGACAATGAACGCATAATAACACACTACTGAACTCGTTCTACTCAACGCCATATAAGCCCCTCACTTAACGCAACAACCTCACAGCAGCCAAAATACTGACTTCTAGCCCAACCCAGCAGCTAAGCAAAGCAACAGATAAACGCCAATCACAGCCGCAGAAAGCCAAGCACATCCTTAGACCTTATAAAAATAGCGTAAGCACTCATTTAGCCAGCACCTAAAAGTCATTCAACGCCGCCCCAAAGATGCCACCTAGAATCCACCCAGGTATAGAGGCCGAGTGAACAACCCACATAGCAGCCTCACCTTAGAAGCATTATCGGGACCGCAAACTTATCTAAATGCCCTGCCAAGAGATACTGACAAAACTACATAATCTTAGAGGGTTTGTAACTCTGAAATTCAACATGCAATGAGATGACTAATATTATGGAAGGGCAACCCTAAATAGCAGCGGAGTGCTGAATAGCTCGTCGACTAAGGCCTGTCAGGTAGAACACAAATCCGTACATAAAGCATTCAAAAGCGAAGAAATAACCCCACTCATTGCTTGAGGCCGGCCACCACTCATTGACATAACCCACCAGAACAAGACCTGAAGTCGAGCCTGAAATCAATAATCCGGTGAGGGAATTAGAAGTAACCTGAGAACGAAACTTAGAGCGCAAAATGCAATGTATGCGGTTGTGAAGGTGATCATTATCCGGTGAAAATGGCGAACGACCCACCATCATTCTTCTTAAGATGCTGACTAGGAAATCAACACAGGGATAAGCAAAAAGTGCCGCCAGAAAGCCTAAAGAGAAGATTCCAGCGTTGAAGAATACCAACCCGTAAATCGCCAGAGCCGCACCCAACCCATAGGTACCAGCATCACCCAAAAACAGACGCCCAGTAACAACATTAAAGAACAGGAATACCCCACAGGCCGCCATAAAGCTTTCATCAACCACCCTACCCGTCTGTATAGAGAAGAGAAGGATAGAGAAGAATGCGATCCCAGGAATAAGACCATTAGCCCCATCAGCCATATTTACGGCATTGATAAAGCCAACCAGAAAGATAATAACAAAAACCGCCCCAACCAATGGCAGGGAAAGAAGATAGTCAAACCCAGCAAACCCTATTGAGTCGGGAACAAGATCAGGCCAGACAAAGATAATTCCGGCAAAGAGAACGAACTTCAAAGCAAGGCGAATAGTAGGCGAGAGAAAATCAGCCTTTAGATCTTCAGCAAGACCCATAGCCGCACAACACATAATAGCGAAGATACCGAACCTATGGTTGCCGTATGTCTCCAGATCACTGAGAAAACCCGAGCTGTCCCGGTAATAATCTGTGGCAAAAAATATAAACACAGACACTATCACTGCCAAACCACCCAAGCGAGAAGATGTGCGAGCGCTAATTCCATGCTTACTGGCCGAGTCAGTTCCCGACTGCTGAAGTGAAAACCACTGAAGGAGAAGAGTAACAATTGAGCCAAGCACACCAAAGCAAATGCCAGCAACAACCACTACTACAGAAATATGTACAAAGTCCTTTTTGGATAGAAGCAAATTAGAGATAAAAACCACCCAAATAACATTTTAAGAAACAGAACTGCAGACCGCTCAAAGCTTTTCGCTAGGAAATAGGTTGAGCGTAATAAGCCGCGCACAGTACTTGAGCCTTGACCCCAAATCAACCAATTTCAAACCCTGAACAAAATATTCAGAACGCAAAATATACTGCTATATCAGCCAGATAGCAAACCAGAGCCTAATCCAAGAACCACTCAAGAGAGTAGATTTATAGCTCAAACTCTTATAATTCAGGGAGTTAAGGCCTGCAATCAATAATAATTCATATATAAATAAAATGGAATAGCTACCAACAAAAAAAGCCCAGCTGTTTAGCTGGGCTTTTGGAGGAAACTGGTGGGGTAACGCCCGAAATCGGCCGAATGGGTTGAAAAGCCCTACTTCGCCTACTGATCTAATGACTCTTCATTATTGCTGCTGGGCATCCAAGAGGCATATAACCCCACCATGTCATCCCGACATGCCCCTCTGTTGTTTGTCATCCCGACAGAGCGCAGCGACGAGGGATCTCACACCCACTTGAAATGACACAAGGATATTTGAAATAACATGTAGCAACATAGCATTCAGCCTCACGTCTTACCTTTCGCAGCGGGTCTAACAAAAACCAGCCAAATAAAACTACCTACAATGGCGAAAATAAAGGCATCCATAAAGGCTTCCCTTGAAGCTAACAACCACCCTGCTTGCAAAATGCTTCCATCGAAAACATAAATTTTTTCGCCAACAACAAATCTGTCAAGATCACTTAAACTCAATAGCCGGTATAGAAATGCCAAAAGGTAACCGGTCAGAGTTGAAGCAAATTGATTTGGACAAAATCTGAAATGGATAGCTTTGATATAAGGGGGATTCATTTAGCAATAGAAAGGGCTTTCTGAAGAAATTGAGTTAACCACAAATACAAAAAAGGCTGCATACCCTTGAGATATGCAGCCTTTATAAATTCTGAGCCTCAAATCAATCGTTAAAAACCCATAGGTTTTTCACAATTGGCGTTAGCCCTCCACCCGCGCCCCAAAACGGAATCGATTCACAGCCAGACAAATGAATACCAATTTTCTTACCCGTTGTATAAGCCATCAGCGATGCGGATAACATATTATTTAACCCTGGCAAGTCTTTAGGTATATGCACCCGAGATGTAACAGCACAGTTATCCAGATTTTGAACCGCACCTGATATATGCAAAGTAACACCGCCCTGATCATGAAAGTGCATTTTCTCGATGGCTACACCCGGCCCATCGAGAGGAGTGAAATAGTCAGCGAATGCTGGGCTCGATAGAATTAGAAATACAGTTATTAATAACTTCATAGTAAATCCCTTTAGTTAAAAAAAACGTCCTTAAGGCGCTTCAATAATGACCCTATCTAGCCGACAAAAGTCGGTTCCCTGATCATCAATGGCACGGATCGTAACCTTTGCCTGAGTTGCTTGAGCTGATAACAGCATAGATAAAGTGCCATCATATCCTAGAGCTGTCTCACTTAGCTTTAACCAGTAGTCACTGGTACAGGACAATCCCTGAATATTATGTTTAGGGTTGGTTTTCACTAGAATGTCGCCGCTGGAAGTCCACACACTGATAAGTTTTATTTTTATATTACTAGTGTCTTTGTAATCACCGTGGGAAAAACTGGCTAATGTTATGGCTAAGATGGAAATGATTTTTTTCATTTGAATGTCCTTATTTAAATGTAAAAAGCATCATACTTTTGTTATTTGACTTATTTTCACTCCGTTAAAAACTCTGGTTGATCAGAATTATCTTCAATAAACTCATAACGCAACGTTTGCTCATCAGTATTCATTGGGGGTTTTATTGCTTTTTGGCTGCCGACCATAGTGCATCCCTAATACTGCAAATATGGATAGCATGGCGCCCAAGAGTACGGCTAATACACAGATAAGTGCTCTTTTCGGGGTCGACTTTTCCTCCGGCACCATGGCTGGGTTTACGGTGACAAAGGCATACTCTGGGCTGGCTTCGGCGAGCATTTTGTTTTTTATCTGTTCTTCAATCACTTGATAAAACACTTCTTTCATGCCGGCGATGGCGGTTTTTTCTATCTGCGCTTCCAGGTACTCAATATTGCTGTTGGCCTGCTGTAGTTTTCTGCTGCGCATATAGTTGTTAATGGTGGTGATATAAAGGTTTACCCATTGTTGGGCGAGTATTGGTGAATAATGCTCGATGGATACCGAGATCATGCCGGTTGTTTTGTCGGTTGTGACAGTTAGACGCTCGGAAAATTCTTCATAAAGTTCCCAGCTGGTGGGTTCTATGGTTTTACCTGCTGGTGGGTTTCTTACCCACTGTTTTTGCTGGCTGTCGTAGAGGCTGCTGTCATAGCTGAATTTGTTGGTTTCTCTGTCCCACCCGTCGGCGGCAAAGATTTCTGCGGCGAGGTTGTTGGTTTTTATAAATTCCTCAATAAAGCTCCAGGATTGCATTATTTCCATGGCTGCTTGGGCTTCTCCTCCCTCGTCTGAAGGGACTTTGATTCCGGCTAGGGAGGCAAGTCCTCCAAGCTGTGAGCTCATGGCGCCTAGCATGGAGGTGCCGCCACTTTGGGCCGGGGAGACTACGGCTGTGGCCTGGTATTGATTGGGGATTAACAGTACGACAATCACTGCTATTACGGCGAATAGGCTGGTGACGGTGAGGATGATTTTTTTGCCTGCCCAGAGTACGGATCCGAGTTCTCGTAGGTCGATTTCATCGTCGATGGGTTGGTTTAGGTGCATTTCATTTTGCATGGTTGTATTCCTTTGTTCTTGATCCTTGGTATAGACCCCAGCCTTCGCTGGGGTGACGTTCCGTTGTTGGGGTGACAACTCTCATGTTATTTCGACTAGCGGGAGAAATCTTATGGAGGTCCCTCGTCGCTTCGCTCTGTCGGGATGACAGTGTTAATAGAGTGCTCTGTCGGGATGACAGTATTGACAGGGTGCTCTGCTGGGATGACAGTGGGTTGTAAGCATTGTGCTTCCAGTGTTTTGGCTATGCCTGTCTCGAAGGTTTCCTGTGGTTTCCAGCCTATCTCTCTGGCTATTTTTTCTGCGTTTATGGCGTATCTCCAGTCGTGGCCGGGTCGGTCGGCGACGAAGCTAATCAGTTTTCGGTGGGGGGCGGCAGCTGGGTTTTGTTGGTCCATCAGGTCGCAGATGGTGCGGCAGATATCGATATTGGCCCATTCGTTGATACCGCCAATATTGTAGGTTTCACCGAGTGTGCCTCTACGCACTACGGCATCAATGCCGGAGCA
>Ga0209833_1001166_pt1 | contig 17852 bp, 17 predicted proteins | sample COGITO_mtgs_1105_3_FD_184797 | JGI IMG/M metagenome (GOLD analysis project Ga0209833, IMG submission 184797) | Pelagic marine microbial communities from North Sea - COGITO_mtgs_110506 (SPAdes) (version 2) | ecosystem: Environmental > Aquatic > Marine > Epipelagic ... | reverse complement strand
CGTTACTTAAGTATTTTAAAGGAAGGAGAATTGTATATCGTCCAAGTTAAGTGGATCGTCAAAAGAAGAAATTGAGCTGCAACTTCTGTCAATAGGGGGAGCCAGTTATAAAGCCTTTACAGCAATGTAAGGGCTTTTTTTTGTGGGGCCTCTAAGCCATTTCAAAATATTAAGAGAAGACCTCCCAGTGATTATAAAACAAGTCCACAATAGTATTGAAATAAAGGTTCGATATTAAGCTGCCCAAATTGGTTCTAAATATTCTATTCTAAATCTTCTTCATTTAAAGCATCAACATCTATACTTTCAATAGTAGAATCTTCTTCTTCTTCCTCTTCTACTTCTTCATGCTGTTCCATAGCTTGAACCAATCGTTTCCCAATTTTTACCAAATAGACTGTATCTTCGGTTCTGACTTCAACAGCTTCTATGTATTCATTTTGGGCATTTCTAAACGCAATTATATCCTTATCAGAATATCCGTCAGGAAATTTATCCACTAATAGGTTTAAAATGTCTTCATTTAACTTTTGATAATCTACAATTTTGCGTATCATTTTTTTAGTGTTACATGCCTAATAAATAGGCAAAGATTAATGGAGCAACAATTGTAGCATCACTCTCTATTATAAATTTTGGTGTATCAATATCTAATTTTCCCCAAGTTATTTTTTCATTAGGAACCGCTCCAGAGTAGGAACCATAACTTGTTGTTGAATCACTTATTTGACAGAAATAACTCCAAAACGGTGTATCAGTACGTTCCATATCTTGATACAGCATTGGTACGACACATATTGGAAAATCTCCTGCAATACCCCCTCCTATTTGAAAGAAACCTATCCCGTTTTCTGAATTATCAGTATACCAATCTGCTAGAAAGGTCATATACTCAATTCCAGATTTCATAGTACTTGCTTTAAGTTCTCCTTTCAGCACATAACTTGCAAAAATATTGCCCATAGTGCTGTCTTCCCATCCCGGGCATACAATTGGCAAGTTTTTTTCTGCAGCTGCATACATCCAAGAATCTTTTAAATCTATTTCATAATATTCTTCTAAGACTCCAGATAATAATAGTTTATACATATACTCATGTGGTAAATAGCGCTCTCCATTATCATCTGCTTCCTTCCATAATTTATAAATATGCTGTTGCAATCTTCTAAATGCTTCTTCTTCTGGAATGCACGTGTCGGTTACACGATTGAGTCCTTGTTCTAACAAATCCCATTCTTGTTTAGGTGTTAAATCCCGATAATTAGGAATTCGTTTATAATGGGAATGTGCAACTAGGTTCATAATATCCTCTTCTAAATTTGCTCCTGTACAAGAAATGATTTGCACTTTATCTTGTCGTATTATTTCAGCAAAAATCTTTCCTATTTCTGCTGTGCTCATGGCTCCTGCCAAAGACACTAACATTTTTGAACCTTGATTTAATTGTGTTTCATAAGCTTTTGCAGCATCAACAACTGTAGCAGCATTAAAGTGTAAAAAGTATTCTTCTATAAAGTTGGTAATTGCGCCTTTAGTAGTCATCTTCTTCTTTGAATTTTGATATATTATTTAGTGGTTTTTCATCATAAGCATTGTCATAATCATCTTCAATAGTTTCATGTTGAAACTTATAACTTAACATTTTGTAATACAATTTGGCAGCTAAAAAATCTGAAGATTTATCAACTTCATTGGGACACAATTCAACAATATCAAAACCAACAACATTTTTTTCGTTAAATACCTGCTTTAAAAAATCTAAGGTTTCGTACCAGAACAAACCACCAGGTTCTGGAGTGCCAGTACTTGGTAAAATGGAAGGGTCAAAAGCATCTAAATCAAAGGTTATAAACACATTGTCTGTCATTTGATCAATGGCTGAATCCATCCAAGAATCATCTATTGCCATTTCGTGAGCAAAATAGGTTTTGTCTAAATTCATAACAGATTTCTCTTTTATGTCCATAGAACGAATACCTACTTGAATTAAGTTGGTGTGTTGACTGGCTTCATAAACTGCACAAGCATGATTGCAAGTACTACCATCATAACTTTTTCTTAAATCGGCATGTGCATCTATATGCAATACTGTTAAGTTTGGAAACATTTCATTAAATGCTCTAATGGTTCCAATAGATATAGAATGTTCACCCCCAAAAACAGTTACAAATTTGTTCTTTTTTATATAGCTTTTAGTTTCCTGATGTACTGCATCAGCCATCGCTTCTGGTGTAGCATTTACTGTTATGGGTTCAGTTAAATAAATACCTTGTCTATAAACTTCTGAATCGGTTTCAATGTCGTAAAGTTCCATGTTTTCAGAAGCATTTAAAAAGGCATTTGGTCCTTTATCTGCTCCTTTTTGCCATGTACTCGTTCCATCATATGGGACAGGGATTAATACAATTTTTGCGTGTACTAATTTCGCAAATTCTTCTGATATTCCAGCGTAAGTTTTAGTTTCCATTTTAGATATCTGCTAATAGTAATTCTGTATCTGTATTTTGAATTGTGTATGTTTCAGGCTTTTTATCATAGCCTAAAATTTCAAGCAACTCTTCACTTTTTTGTTGTTCTTTAAATAATTTTGTTGTGACATTTCCACGTGCATCTTTATCGATTAAAATGTGCTTGGGAGCAGGAATTAAACAATGTTGTAAACCTCCATAACCTCCTATAGATTCTTGATAAGCACCAGTATTAAAAAAGCCAATGTATAAGGGCTTATCTTTATTATATTTTGGCAAGTAGATAGCGTTCATGTGTTGTTCGCTATTATAGTAATCATCACTATCACAAGTTAATCCTCCAAGTAAGACACGCTCATAAGAATCATTCCAACGATTTATTGGTAACATGATAAAACGTTTGTTAATTGCCCAAGTATCTGGAAGTGTCGTTATAAATGAAGAATTTATCATATTCCATTTTTCCCGATCATTTTGTTGCTTTTGATAAAGCACTTCATAAATTGCTCCACCACTTTCTCCTACTGTAAAACTGCCAAACTCTGTAAAAATATTAGGCACATCGATACCTTCTTCTTCACAAGTCAATTTAATTTGATTGATGATTTCATCAATAATGTATTCATAATCAAAATCAAATGCCAATGAGTTTTTAATAGGGAATCCCCCACCAATATTTAAACTATCAAGCGTTGGACATATTTTTTTCAAACTTGTATAAACTTTAAGACATTTTAAAAGTTCATTCCAATAGTAAGCATTATCTCTAATACCTGTGTTAATAAAGAAATGAAGCATTTTAAGCTGTACTTTCGGATTGTCTTTAAGCTGCTTGTTATAAAAAGGGAGGATGTTTTTATAACCTATTCCTAATCGAGAGGTGTAAAATTCAAATTTAGGCTCCTCTTCTGAAGCAATACGAATCCCCACATTAAAATTACCTTCTATTTCATTTGAGAGTAAATTAATCTCTTCATAATTATCAATAATTGGAATACAATTTTGATGACCATTATTTATTAGTCTTGCAATATTAGTTACATATTGTGCTCGCTTAAAACCATTACTTATAACAAATGTATTGTCGTTTATTTTTCCTTCTTCTTTTAAAGATTCAATAATATCTATGTCAAAAGCCGAAGAGGTTTCAATATGGATGTCATTCTTTAAAGCTTCATTTAAAACATGCTTAAAATGCGAGCTTTTTGTACAATAACAATAATTATAGTTCCCATTATAATTATGATTCTTAATGGCCTTCTCAAACCACGCTTTTGATTTATTTATATTATCAGAAATTTTAGGTAAGTATGTGAATTTTAAAGGGGTTCCATAAGTTTCAACCAATTTATTTAAGTCAATATCATGAAATCGTAAGTGGTCTTTGTCAAGAACAAATTCTTCTTGAGGGAAATCAAAAGTTTGATTGATTAAATCAATATATTTTGTGTTCATTATAATTAGGATAAAAGTTATTAGTAAATGAGAGCATGAATGCTTTCCTAAAAAGAATTAATAACTTAAAATCAAATCATAATTTGATATTGTGTTTTGGAGACAAAACACAATTTATCCTGCGTAGATATGCTTTTCAATACGGAAGTTAGCTTTAAATTTCGGTGACTTACTCCGTAAGCTTCTTTTGAATATGACTTCCAAATTTCCAAAAGACCGAACTTATAAACATGTTTCAATTTGTTCAGCAAAAAGCTCCTATGTTAAAAGCTTAGAAAAACAAATTAAACACAAAAGATTGAATAAATAAAATAGTTTATCTTTTTTATTAAATTTTATAAACTAGCTTAAAAATATGAGTACAATGAAAAACCTTACGATTCATATTCTTAACGTTGCAACAAATTAGAAACCTCAGGTTCATGATGCTCTTTTTGAAGACGGAAAGACTCAGTTGTTTTGGGTAATCGAACGCGTCTTGGCAGAAGGAGAGTAATTTTATTAGATCAGAAAAAATAAGAAAGCCTCCAAATAGAGGTTTTTTTTAGTTTAAACAAAAAGGATTATTCTTTATGTGCACCGTCACAAAAAGGGCCATCAAGTGTTTTGCCGCAGTTACATAACGCAAATCGGTTGCGTTTTGGGATTGGATTTCCTTCGCCGTCCAATAAAACGACATCTTTAGCATTGGTGACAACGACTTTTCCAGACGAAGTAACTTGTATTGTGGGTTGGTTAGTTTGTTCCATGAGATTCAAATTTTTAGTTAATTAGTTTTATGAAAAAATAATGGTTTTATTATTAAAGACCATCACTTTACGATCGAGATGTAACTTGATAGCTGTTGATAACACTATTTTTTCCAAATCGCGTCCTTTTGAGACCAAATCAGAAATAGAATGGGTGTGAGAGACTCGCGTAACATCTTGCTCGATAATTGGGCCTGCATCGAGTTCTTTCGTTACATAGTGTGAAGTGGCGCCAATAATTTTAACCCCTCTCTTGTAGGCAGAATGGTAGGGCTTTGCGCCGACAAATGCTGGAAGAAAAGAATGATGAATATTGATGATTTTATGCGAATATGTTTTAATGAGTCCTTCTGGGATTATTTGCATGTAACGCGCCAATACAATAAAGTCAATGTTGTGTTCTGACAAAAGTTTGAGGTGTTTGGCTTCGGCTTCTGATTTTGTATCCTTGGTGACAGGTACATGGAAAAACGGGATGTCAAAACTATCTGCAATTGGTTTTAAATTTAAATGATTGCTCACAATCATCGGAATCTCTAATGCTAATTCTCCCGACTTGTAGCGTCCTAAAATATCATATAAACAATGGTCGTATTTAGACACAAACAAAGCCATTTTGGGGCGATAAACTGCGGTATAAAGCTCCCAGTTCATATTAAACCTAAGCGCAATTTCTTGCTGAAACAAGGCCTTAAAGTCTGAATTATTATAGGAAGCTATTTCAAACTCTCCCTCCAAACGCATAAAAAACACTTCTTGTTCCTGATCCACATGTTGGTCGATATACACAATGTTTCCGTTTTTAGAAGCAATAAAGTTGGTGACCGCTGCTATAATCCCCGATTGATCCTTACAGTGGATAAGTATAGTAATCTTTTTCATGGTTGTAAAATTAAGCAAAAAATTAAAAGGGACATACTTCTTTTTAATCGTAATAAAAGATCGATCATTTTTTTGATTGAAAAAATAATAATAAATTTAGCCACTATTTATTCGGGATGTGGCGCAGTCCGGTTAGCGTACACGGCTGGGGGTCGTGTGGTCGCAGGTTCAAATCCTGTCATCCCGACTTAAATATCTGTTAAATTATGGAACTTAATTTAGTAAAATGTGTAAGTTTATAAATTATTAAATTAATAATTTATGAAAATAAATAGATCCAAATGCCCTTTAGTAAGCGTGCTCGACATCGTTGGTGACAAGTGGTCGCTAGTTATTATTAGAGACTTGTTTTTAGGAAAAAAAACATTTACAGAATTTATGAAGTCTTCTGAAAAAATTGCTTCAAATATCCTAAGCAACCGCCTAGATCTTTTAATTAATAATGATTTGATTAAAGTCGTTAAACTACCTCACGATCATAAAACAAAAATATACTACCTCACAAACAAGGGAATTGATATGTATCCAATCATTTATGAATTTATAAATTGGAGCAGTCGAAATTTAGATAAAGATTTTGGGTCTGTTTCAAATCAAATCCTTAAGGAGATGAGATCACAAACTTCTGAACTGTTTATCCATAAGACCCAATCTACTTACATTAAAAATAGAGACAAAGTTTTAGCACATATTGATTTGTAGATTCGTACGATTTTATTAAATTGCAATTCACAAGTATAACCAATTTAATAAAATCAACATGAAAAATTTACTTTACACACTTACCTTTTGTTCAAGCTTATTTTTGAGCGCTCAATATGGAGGCGTCTTTTTAGGAGAAGGTGAAAACAAAGGAAAATCATTCACAATTGGAAGTGACGAATCCGTGGCAACCGTTTTAAAAATTGCTAAAGACTACAGCGCCAAAGACGCGACTGCTATGATGACTAACTACACAGAAGAATTTTCTGAAAAAGCGTTGGACTGGTCAACAAAGTTTTTAGGCTCTATGGAAACCATTACAATGGATCCATATTTGATTATTCCAGTAAAAATGGAAGGTTCTGAGGATACCATGGTTTTAACTTGGTCTGTAGAAAATAGAAATTTTAAAGATGGTTCAATAGAAAACTTAAACCTAATGGAAATTTTCACCACAAATAAGGAAAACAAAGTTTCCTCGTTTGGACAATGGGTTTACAGAGAAAAAGATAGTAATTTCGGACTCAATTACGGTGGAAAATTTATTGGAGATGGCACCTCAGAGTGGTCTGGAAGACCTTTAGTATTCTCAAACAGAGGCGAGGTTGAAGCGATCGAAAAGTTACTCGTTGATTACAACAATATGGATGGAGCAGCCTGTAGCGAAGCGTTTGCAGACAATGCGGTTCTTTTAGATGCAGAAGGAACCAAAACAGTCATGACAAAAGAAGTTTGGGCTCAAGTTTTTGAGGATTTATCAGAAGTTTCCTGGAAGGCTTATTCAATAGTCCCTGTGAAAATTCAAAATACAGATCCAGAATCTGGAGTGACTGTGTTTTCAAGAGAAAAAAGAGTTTCTAAAGATGGGACTGTCTGGGAAAAAGAACTCGTAGAATGGTTCTTTTTTAACATGGATGGAAAAATCTCTAGAGTGACTCAATATGCAAAAGCCCTCACAAAAGAATAAGTGATTTTTAGTTTTATGAATCTTTAGAGAGCCCTGCTATTTTAGCAGGGCTCTTTTCGTTTAAGTTGTGAAATCAATATTCATAGCTACATATGGCAATACAATTTAATTTTTCGTTAATTTGCAGACTCAATATGCGACTCCATCTATGAAAAAAATCACCATACTTTTATTGTTTTTATGCAGTTTTGCAGGATTCTCTCAAATATTAAATCCTGTTAAATGGGAGTTTGGCTCAGAAAAAATTTCCGATACAGAGTACACCCTTGTTTTTGTTGCTAAAATGGACACCCATTGGGCACTTTATTCACAATTTGTGGAAGAGGGCGGTCCTTTGCCAACAATTTTTTCATTTGAATCAGACCCTAATTTTGAGCTCATCGGAAATGTAACCGAATCAGATGAAAACAAAGTCACTCAACACGATCCCGTGTTTGACATGGTGGTTTCTAAGTTTTATGACAAAGCAGTTTTTAAACAGCGTGTGCGGGTAAAATCATCGGCGTTTAGCATGCGTGGAAATATTGATTTCATGACCTGTGACGACACAAAATGCACCTATAAACCTGACAATCCTTTCACGTTTGAATACATGGCCGAAACAGGATTTTCGATTGTAGGCGGGACGCCCTTGTCTGAAGCGGATCTCTCAGAGAATGCCAACCAAATATTATATGGGATGGCACCAGAATCCATTTCAAAAGCATTAGCAAAATGCAGCACACAATTGACCTCGTTATCACAAGACATCAAAGCTTCCAGAAAGTCCCTATGGAAAATTTTCGGTTTAGGATTTCTGGGTGGATTATTAGCGCTTTTAACACCTTGTGTGTTTCCAATGATCCCTTTAACGGTGAGTTTTTTCACCAAAAAAGGGGGCAATGCCAATGAAAAAGGCGGCGTGTTTAAAGCCATTTTATATGGGTTTTTCATCGTATTGGTGTACGTGATATTAAGCATCCCTTTTCATCTGTTAGACTCGGTGAATCCCGATATTTTAAATGAAATCTCAACCAATGTTTGGTTGAATGTTATTTTCTTTGTCATCTTTATATTTTTTGCCTTTTCTTTCTTTGGCTATTACGAACTTACTTTGCCTTCCACTTGGACAAATTCCACGAGTAAAGGCGAAGGCATTGGCGGAATATTAGGCGTCTTTTTTATGGCGTTGACCTTGTCCATTGTGTCCTTTTCATGTACAGGCCCAATTCTTGGCTCCTTGCTAGCGGGCTCCCTTTCGGCAGATGGTGGCGCCTGGCAACTGACCGCTGGAATGGCAGGTTTTGGAGTGGCACTTGGCTTGCCCTTTGCATTATTTGCCATGTTTCCAAACATGCTAAAAGCCCTTCCAAAATCAGGGGGATGGCTCAACACTACGAAAGTTGTTTTAGGCTTTTTGGAACTGGCCTTAGCCTTTAAATTTTTATCAAATGCCGATTTAGTCAAACATTGGGGACTTCTTAAAATTGAAGTCTTTTTAGGCATCTGGATTCTTGTGTTTGCCGGTCTGACTCTCTATGTGTTTGGAAAAATAAAATTCCCACACGATTCTCCTTTAAAAAAGTTATCTTTTTTAAGAATCAGTTCTGGAGTGCTTGTTTTGGCATTCGTTGTCTATTTAGGATCGGGTTTTAGAGTCAATAAAGAAACACAAACATTCACACCTTTAACGCTGCTAAGTGGATTGGCACCACCCGTGGGTTATAGTTTTTTATATCCAAATGACTGTCCAAATAATTTTGAATGTTTCAAAGATTTAAAAGAAGGAGTGGCATATGCTAAAAAAGTAAACAAACCAATTTTACTCGATTTTACAGGGTATGCTTGTGTTAATTGCCGCAAAATGGAAGAACATATCTGGCCCAAAGCATCCATCAAACCCTATTTTGAAAACAAATATGTCTTGATTTCTCTTTATGTTGATGACAAAAAAGAATTACCAGAAAATCAAAAGTTAACTGTGAAACGCCTTGGCGGTGGCGCTCGAGTATTAGAAAATTATGGACATAAATGGGCTCATTTTCAAACCCAATTTTTCCAGTCGAACTCACAGCCCTACTATGTCTTATTGAGTCCCGATGCTAAAACCATTTTAAACAACCCAATTGGCTACACGCCAGACGAAACAGATTATAAAGCCTTTTTGGATTGTGGCCTTGAAATTTTTGAAATGCCTTAACTTTCATCCACCCTGCCGATATTACTAATTAATTTTATTAACTTTGAAATCAATATAACAACCAACCTATGCTGGACAGCTTTTTGAAATTTTTAGAATTAGGACTTTATCATATTATCAGCTTCAAAAGCTATGATCATATTTTGTTTTTAGTCGTACTTACCGTTCCTTATTTTTTTAGAGATTGGAAACGACTTTTGTTATTAGTGTCTTCGTTCACCCTTGGGCACACCCTTAGTTTGTTGTTAGGCGTCTATGATATTATAAATTTAAAGGCAAATGTGACCGAGTGGTTGATTCCTTTTACAATCATTATTATGGCGATTTACAATGTGTTTACATCAGGAAAAGCTTCCAAATATGGCAACTCAGTAATTATATTTAGTTTGGTCTTGTTTTTCGGATTCATTCACGGTTTAGGGTTTGCCAATGCATTTGAATCGTTGGTCAGTTCGAGTGAAAGCACACTTTTGTCAGTTTTAGAATTTGCGATAGGAATTGAAGTTGGACAATTTGTTATTGTTTTTTGTATTTTGTTTTTCGGATTCTTAGGGCAAACTATTTTCAGATTTTCATTGAGAGATTGGGTCATGGTTATTTCTTCCATCGTTATTGGTCTAATGCTTCCTCTGATATTCAACAGCCCTCTATTTTCTTAAATATTAATTCACAAGCAAGACTCTATAGTCATTAAAAAAAATTAAACACAGCCCATTTATGTCCACTCAAAAGCAACTTAAATATGATAAAGCGTATCTAAAAATGGCTTCTGAATGGGGAAAATTATCATACTGCAAACGCAAACAAGTTGGGGCGATTATAGTCAAAGATCGCATGATTATTTCAGATGGTTATAATGGAACCCCAACCGGTTTTGAAAACTTTTGTGAAGACGAAGAAGGGTACACCAAATGGTATGTATTGCATGCAGAGGCCAATGCCATATTAAAAGTCGCATCCTCCACTCAATCGTGTGCAGGATCCACCTTATATATTACGCTGTCGCCCTGTCAAAGTTGTAGTAAACTCATCCATCAAGCTGGGATCATCAGAGTGGTTTATAGCGAAGCCTACAAAGACCTTTCTGGGGTTGAATTTTTAGAAAAAGCAGGCATCCAAGTCGAATTACTAACCTTATAATGCGATGTCATTAAACCCAAAAAATCTTCCATTTTTTATTGCGGTCGTGCTGGCGCTTGGAATCTATATCGGAGACAAAGTAAGTAACAATGCCTCCAACCCATTTGTAAGCATGAACAATATAAGGAAACAAAAATTAAATCGTCTCATCGATTATTTAGAATATGAGTACGTAGATCCTGTTGATACCGATAGCATCGTCGAAACCTTTATTGATGAGGTTTTACAAAACCTTGACCCGCATTCTACCTATATACCAAAACAAGATTTAGAGTCGGTCACAGAAAACATGAAAGGCGATTTTATTGGAATTGGCGTCAGTTTCTATAGTTATAAAGACACCATTGCCGTCATTCGTCCAATTGAGGGTGGGCCGAGTTTTCGTGCTGGGATTCTGGCAGGCGATCGCATTTTAATGGCAGACAACGACACGATTCATGGAGCGTCAATGAGTCAAGACAAAGTAGTTCAAAAATTAAGAGGAAAAAAAAACTCAAAAGTTCGATTACAAATTAAGCGCGCAGGCATCGATAGTTTATTAGATTTCGAAATCACCCGCGCAGAAGTCCCAATCAAAAGTGTCGATGCATTTTATATGATGAGCCCAACGCTCGGATATATCAAAATTAATCGTTTTGCGGAAAGCACCTATTTAGAATTTGAAAAAGGAATCGAGGATTTAATAGCAGCGGGTGCTAAAAATTTAGTTTTAGACCTCCGCGATAATCCTGGTGGGTTTTTACGAATCGCCGAAAAAATCGCCGATGAATTTCTAGAAGATGGAAAACGCATTCTGTTTACTAAAAACAAATCTAATTTGATCGATGAAAGCTATGCGACACAAAAGGGTCGTTTCGAACAAGCACAAGTGTATGTTTTGATCAATGAAAATTCTGCATCAGCTAGTGAAATTGTTGCAGGCGCACTCCAGGATAATGATATTGGAACCATTATTGGACGCCGTTCCTTTGGAAAAGGATTAGTGCAGCGAGAAATGGATTTAGGCGATGGCAGCGCCATCCGATTGACCACTTCCCGATATTACACGCCAACGGGGCGTTCGATACAGCGTACCTATGCTAATGGCTCCGAAGCATATTACGACTCCTACTATCAGCGCTTAGACAATACTGCCGAAGACACACTACATTCAGACGCGTCCGCAGACAGTCTTAAGTTTACAACTCCAAAAGGAAAAGTTGTTTATGGCGGCGGTGGGATTATTCCAGATATTTATGTGCCCCAAGACGTCGATTTTGACAATGAACTTGTCATGTTTTTAAAGGTCGCAGGCCTTATGGATTTCTTTGTTTTTGAACACTTAGACAAACAACGTTCATCCTATGCATCGGTTTATGAATCTCAGTTTTTGAGTACATTTGAAATTTCAGATTTAGTTTATCAAGAATTTGTAACGTATTTCATCGAAGCATCAAAGCTAGACACGGACGCATTAAAGGTGTATAAAAGCACTATTAAAACGCTCTTGAAAGCAGCATTTTCAAAACAACTTTTTGGAGATAATACTGCGGCAAAAGTGTTGAATACTATCGATCCAATGCTAATGAAAGTGATGGACTTAGAAGGAGCGTTAATTTCAAACTAAGATTTTTCTTTTACCGTCCGATCGATTTTTTTAACCACTCTAAGGATGGTCAAAATTAGAAGGGCACAGCCAGCTGCGATGGCGGTAATGATAGCCGTATAGCTATCGTTTTCAAAGGGTGTATCAAAATTAATTTTAGTGCAATTAAACACGATAATTCCGAGAGCTAAAACCGATAATAAATAAGTTAAGAACCGCATATTTAAAGTAAAAATTTAATATTAGAGGTGAATAATTTCACAGCGATTGCCAGGAGTACAACTCCAAATACTTTTCGAACAATATCAATTCCATTTTGACCAATAATACGCTCGATACGTGAGGAGGTTTTAAGGACTATAAAAATGACTACCACATTGACAATCACAGCAATAATAATATTTTCTGTGTGAAATTCAGATTTTAACGAGAGGAGGGTCGTTAGACTTCCAGGCCCAGCAATTAATGGAAATGCCAGTGGAAATACAGAGGCATTCATGTTTGTGCCTTCTTCTTGTTTGTATAAGGTGATTCCGAGGATCATTTCCAGGGCTATGAAAAACAGAATAAACGCACCCGCTACGGCAAACGAATGCACATCAATCCCAACAAGCTTTAGGATACTGTCTCCTAAAAACAGAAATAGAATCATAATGATTCCCGCTATAACAGAAGCCTTTTCACTTTGAATGTGTCCTGCTTTTTTACGTAAGTCAATAATAATTGGAATGTTTCCTACGACGTCAATTACCGCAAAAAGGACCATAAATGCCGTTAAAATTTCTTTAAAATCGAAAGCCATGATTACAAATTATATTTGTACAAAGGTGAAGAAAAAATTGATATCCACAAATTAATTATGAGCGATTATTTGCTTTTAAAATGTTCACAATTAACAGTATATTTGCCACATGTTTCAAATAGGAAAAACCATCGTGTCCGAGGACATTATCGAGAAAGATTTTATCTGTAATCTGAGCGCTTGTAAGGGCGCATGTTGTGTAGACGGCGATGCGGGAGCGCCGTTAGAACCAAGCGAAGCGACCATTTTAAAAGAGATCTACCCGATTATAAAACCTTATCTCAGAAAAATAAGTATCGATGCGATCGAAGCGCAAGGCACCCATGTTGTTACCGAAGATGGCGAGCTTGAAACACCTTTAATTAATGGTGCCGATTGTGCCTATGTTATTTTTGATGAAAAGCAAACCGCCTTGTGTGCAATTGAAGAAGCGTACAATCAAGGGGAAGTCCATTGGAAAAAACCAGTGTCGTGTCACTTATACCCTGTTCGTGTCAAAGACTATACAGAGTTTTCTGCGGTGAATTATGACCATTGGGAAATCTGTGATGATGCTTGTTCGTTAGGAAAAGAACTCCAAGTCCCTGTCTATAAATTTGTAAAAGAAGCCCTCATTCGCAAATTTGGAGCCGATTGGTATGCCGAATTAGAACAAGTTGCCTTAAAACACAAGTAAAATATAAATAACGCCGACCTTAAGATAGAGACCGAAAAAACGAAGTCACTTTTTCAAATAATTCTCATTTTTTTTAGAAATCATGTTTTTAGTTAGTCTTAATGCTTAAATCGACTGTAAGAGAGAGAGGGTTCTTAATTCATTTTAATTCAGTCTATTAGGTGTAAAGTGCTGAAATTATTTTGTAGGAAAAAAGCTACTCGTTGTTAAAAACTTACACCCAATGTTTATAAAAATGACTTTCATTTACGGCTACAATTTTAAATCTTTGTTAACCACTTAAACGTGTATTTTTTAATTCAAAATTTAATTTTTCATTTAGATGTCGCAAGTAGAACCAATTTTACAAGAAAACAAAGACCGATTCGTAATTTTTCCAATCCAACACCATGATATATGGGAATGGTATAAAAAATCAGAAGCGAGTTTTTGGACGGCAGAAGAAATTGATTTGCATCAAGATTTAACAGATTGGGCTACAAAACTAAATGACGATGAACGTTATTTCATCAAGCATATTCTAGCGTTTTTTGCAGCAAGTGATGGAATCGTTAACGAAAATTTAGCTGAAAACTTTGTCAACGAAGTTCAGTACAGCGAAGCAAAGTTTTTCTACGGATTCCAAATCATGATGGAAAACATTCACAGTGAAACGTATTCGCTTTTGATTGATACGTATGTGAAAGATGAAGTTGAAAAAGACAAGTTATTCAATGCAATAGACAACTTCCCAGCCATCAAGAAAAAAGCCGACTGGGCACTTAAATGGATAGAATCTCCAAGTTTTGCAGAGCGATTGATCGCATTTGCAGCCGTTGAAGGCATTTTCTTTTCAGGCGCATTTTGTTCTATTTTCTGGTTAAAAAAGCGTGGTTTAATGCCAGGATTGACCTTTTCAAATGAATTAATTTCAAGAGATGAAGGAGTACATGCTGACTTTGCAGTCCACTTACACAATAAACACCTTATTAATAAAGTGCCCAAAGATCGCATCAGAGAAATATTGCTAGATGCATTAAAAATAGAAAGAGAATTTATCACAGAATCCCTACCAGCCAGCTTGATTGGTATGAATTCAAAATTGATGTCTCAGTATTTAGAATTTGTAACCGATCGCTTATTACAAGAGCTGGATTGCGAAAAAGAATACAATACATCAAACCCATTTGATTTTATGGATATGATTTCACTTCAAGGAAAGACTAATTTCTTTGAAAAAAGAGTGGGAGAATATCAAAAGGCGGGTGTCTTAAACAAAGAAGAAGAGGGCGCCAATAAATACAGTTTCGATTCTGAATTCTAGACCAACACTAGAATAAGAACTTAAAACGATTTTTAAAGCTCGTTTTTCATAAACCAACTTTTTGTTTTCCCACAAGGAAACAAGACAAAAAAACTAAGTATTTGAGGTCACTCAAATATCACTAGGCTAACTAACTAACCGCTTTTTTGAGGCGCATCAAAAAAGCACAATAAAGAAAAAAATGTTTGTACTAAAAAGAGACGGCAGAAAAGAAGAAATCATGTTCGACAAAATCACAGCGAGAGTTCGGAAACTCTGCTATGGTTTAAATGAATTAGTCGACCCCTTAAAAGTGGCCATGCGCGTTATTGAAGGGCTTTATGACGGGGTGACAACTAGCGAATTAGATAATCTAGCGGCAGAAGTTGCAGCAACAATGACCACTGCGCACCCAGATTATGCTCGACTTGCAGCTCGGATTTCTGTCTCAAACTTACACAAAAATACCAAAAAGACTTTTAGCGAAGTCATGCACGATTTATACACCTATGTAAACCCACGAACAGGAAAGGATGCGCCCTTACTGTCTGATGAAGTTTACAACGTCATCAAAGAAAACAAAGACAAACTCGATTCTACGATTATATACAATCGCGATTTTGGCTACGATTATTTTGGATTCAAAACTTTGGAACGTTCCTACCTTTTGAAATTAAATGGCATCATTGCAGAGCGCCCTCAACACATGTTGATGCGCGTCTCTATCGGAATTCATTTAAACGATCTGGATTCGGCTATAGAGACCTATGAGCTCATGTCTAAAAAGTATTTCACGCATGCAACTCCTACCTTATTCAACGCCGGCACACCAAAACCACAAATGTCATCCTGCTTTTTATTGACTGCAAAAGACGACAGTATCGATGGGATTTATGATACGTTGAAACAAACCGCCAAAATCTCACAATCTGCAGGGGGTATTGGGTTAGCAATGCATAACATTAGAGCAACGGGAAGTTATATCGCAGGAACCAACGGAACAAGTAATGGTATTGTACCAATGCTACGTGTATTTAATGACACGGCTCGTTACGTAGATCAAGGAGGCGGAAAACGAAAAGGAAGTTTTGCGATTTATTTAGAACCGTGGCACGCTGACATTTTTGATTTTCTCGATTTAAAGAAAAATCATGGTAAAGAAGAAATGCGTGCAAGAGATTTATTCTATGCTATGTGGATTCCAGATTTATTTATGGAACGTGTTCAAGAAGATTCGACTTGGACCCTCATGTGTCCGAATGAGTGCCCAGGACTAGCCGACGTCCATAGTGAAGAATTTGAAACACTCTACTTGGGCTATGAAGAACAAGGTAAAGGTCGTAAAACCATCAAAGCAAGAGAGCTTTGGGAAAAAATCACTGAATCTCAAATTGAGACCGGAACTCCCTACATGCTCTATAAAGATGCTGCAAATCGCAAGTCAAATCAGAAAAACTTAGGAACTATTCGTTCCTCAAATCTTTGTACTGAAATTTTAGAATTCACATCGCCAGATGAAGTTGCTGTTTGTAACCTAGCATCGATTGCTTTGCCAATGTTTATTAAAGAGGGTAAATTTGATCACCAAGAATTATATAAGATTACCAAACGTGTGACCCGAAACCTAAATAAAGTCATCGATCGAAATTACTATCCGGTAGTAGAAGCTGAAAATTCTAATATGAGACACCGTCCTATCGGAATTGGTGTTCAAGGCTTGGCAGATACCTTTATAAAATTGAGAATGCCTTTCACAAGTGACGATGCCAAAAAATTGAATCAAGATATTTTTGAAACTATTTATTACGCAGCAGTGACCGCTTCAATGGAAGAAGCGTCAGAGGATGGTCCTTATCAAACATATGAAGGCTCTCCTATCAGCGAAGGAAAATTCCAACACAACCTATGGGGACTGAAAGACGAAGATCTAAGCGGTCTTTGGGATTGGGGCAAACTGCGCGAGCAAGTCCTCGAAAATGGCGTCCGTAACTCACTTTTAGTCGCGCCAATGCCAACTGCAAGTACGTCGCAAATTCTTGGTAATAACGAATGTTTTGAGCCATACACTTCAAATATCTATACCCGTCGTGTACTGTCTGGAGAATTCATTGTGGTCAACAAGCACCTATTGGAAGATTTAGTGGAACTAGGCCTATGGAACGAAGGTTTAAAGCAAGACATCATGCGCGCTAATGGATCCATCCAACACGTGGATGTGATACCTCAAGACATCAAAGAGTTGTATAAAACCGTTTGGGAATTAAGCATGAAAGATATTATTGACATGTCGCGTCAGCGTGGTTATTTTATCGATCAATCCCAATCTTTAAATTTATTTATGGAAGGCGCTACAATGGCAAAGTTAACATCTATGCATTTCTACGCTTGGAAAAGTGGATTAAAAACGGGAATGTACTATTTAAGAACGAAAAGTGCTGTGGATGCCATTAAATTTACTTTAGACAACAAAAAAACTGTAGCACCTCAGCCAAAAGCTGTTGAAGTTGCTGAAGTAAAGGCAACTGTGATAGAAAAAAAGCAGGAAAAAGCGGCTAAAACGGCTGAAAAATTTTCTAAAGACGCACCCTCAGTTGATGTTGAGCCGATGTCTGCCGAAGAAATGAAAGCGTTGATAGAACAAGCAAAAGAAGCTGAAGGAGACGATTGCTTGATGTGTGGGTCTTAATAACAAACCCCTTATATAAAAAAAGCACCTAACATATTAGGTGCTTTTTTTATGACAATTTAAGATCAGATGATTACTGTTTGTCATCCACAATTTTAGCGGGTTCAATACTGCTGTCATGCTGAGTATGATATTCTTCTAACAAGTTCATTGCTGCGTTCATGAGATCCTTTGTTTCTAATAACAAAGTAAAATAGAGTGTTGTGTTTTTAGGACTTGACTCCTCGGTTCGCGTACGTTTTACTTGGAGTTCGATATTAGATTTTAGAATACTATAAA
>Ga0209833_1001155_pt1 | contig 17932 bp, 16 predicted proteins | sample COGITO_mtgs_1105_3_FD_184797 | JGI IMG/M metagenome (GOLD analysis project Ga0209833, IMG submission 184797) | Pelagic marine microbial communities from North Sea - COGITO_mtgs_110506 (SPAdes) (version 2) | ecosystem: Environmental > Aquatic > Marine > Epipelagic ... | reverse complement strand
ATCTGCTGGAATCGTGTCTCAAGTTGACGATAAGTCAGACAATGGATTCCACTTAAATGTATTAACCGCCAATAAAGTTGGACCCAAGACGGGCGTAGAGACACTTAATAATTTAAATGTACTAACTTGGGACTTACCTGCTCAGGTGCTTGAGAATAATTCTTTTGCATACGATCAAAACTCCAAGGCATTATACTTTGCCGTAATTTTCAAATGCAATATAAATAACCAGCAGGATTTCATTATTGCTGGCACTGAAAATACCGCGCCTGGTAATAGAATGTCTGCAAGGAGGACAGTTGGCTTCAATTCAATTCAAGTATTAGGGGGCAGTGGAACAGGTTCAAATATCGCCCTTAGCACGCCCCAAAACACCGCCAATGAGGGAGAGGATCTTTTAATTGTTGTGAAATTTAACGGAAGTAATTCTCATATCAGGATTGATGGAGAAATTAAAAATTCAGGGAACATTGGCACCAATCCATTTTCATCACTTAATGTTGGAGCTAATGAGGGAGAGTTTTCTTCAATCAATGGATACATTGCTGAGCTCGTATTCTTTGAAGACTCTTCAGTCCAAGAAAAGATGGAAGGATATTTAGCTCACAAGTGGGGCACTTCAAATAATCTCCCAGTGTCACACCCCTACAAATACCAGCCAAGATACTTCATTTAATTCCCTTGACTTTTTTTATTGTTTGTGCTATTATTAATAGGTGACTCAAACTGAAAAGAAGAAAGTAATCGAAAAGTTAATAGAACAACCCAAGACTCAAAAGAGATTGTTCTGGGGAAGGGAAATAAAATCCCTAAACATATTAATTGAATCCTACCCTATTGATGGGTTCTGGAAAGGTTTATCGTTCCCAAAGAAGCTTGACAGCATAATTGTATTGCGCTCTGGTTACTACGCAGATCAACTCAAAAAGAAATACAATAGATACACATATAACATACCTCCTAATAAACAAATAGATATAAAAGAAAAAACAGGAGAAGACTACATAAAACAAAATAAACCAAAAAATATTAAAGAATTTCTATCATGAGTAAAAAAACAGAAACAGAAACAGGATCAATAGATTCACTCAAGAGCTTTTTAAAACAAAATGAAGAGCATCACTACAACTACGAAGAAGATATAGACTACAAGGTATCTTGCGGCAGCCTTAAAGTAGATTTTGAACTAGGCGGGGGGCTTGGGCCTGGGCTTCATAGGTTTGTTGGTATAAACGAGGGAGGCAAGACCTCTGAAGCTCTAGAGGTTGCGAAGAACTTCTTAAAAATGCCAAAAGCAAAGGCTGTATACATCAAAGCAGAGGGAAGATTATCTCCAGAGGTAAGAGAACGTTCTGGTATCAAGTTCGTATCTAAAGAAGATGAATGGGATCAAGGTAGTTGTTTTGTTTTTGAGAGTAATATATATGAGACTGTGCTAGATTTAATGAGGGTCCTTATTGCGAGAACTCCTGAGGCCATAAAATATTGCTTCGTGCTAGACTCCCTGGATGGGTTAATAATGAAGGATGACCTCAAGAAAAACTTTGAAGATTCTCATAAGGTTGCTGGTGGGGCGCTGCTGGGCGCAAAGTTTATGCAAAAGATGAGTATTGCTCTCGCCAAAAGAGGCCACATGGCTATATTTATATCTCAGGTTCGTGCAGATATCAAGCTTGACCCATATAGCAAGGCTCCTGTCCGCCAAACTACTGCCACAGGTGGCAATGCGCTTCTCCACTTCGCTAATTATATACTTGAATTCGAACCTAGGTTTAAAAAAGACCTAATACTAGAAAATCCTAGCGCGCCATTAGACCATGACAAGAATAAAATAATTGGTCATGTCGCAAAAATGACCGTAAAGAAATCTCCTAATGAGAAAACCAATTATGTCCTTGAGTATCCAATTAAATATGGGCGCAAGAATGGAACTTCTATATGGGTAGAGAAGGAGCTTATAGATATGCTATACCTATGGGGCTACATAAACAAGAAGGGCGCATGGATATCAGTAGAAGAAGATTTCGTGGAGCTGCTAAAAAAAGAAGGTCATGAATTCCCTGCTAAACTCCACGGCGAGCCAAAACTAAATGACTTACTCGAAGCTAATCCAGACTTAATACAGTTTTTGATTAAACATTTCTCAGAAATAATCTATCAGTCCTAGCAGAATGATTTTTAAAACATTAGTTGGTTCAACAAAAAGAGTCAAAAAGCCAAAAAATTATATGGTAAAATGGGAGAAGCCTAGCAGAAGCAAAATGCAATTTGGAGTAAAAGAGTTTGTGAAGAACTATTGGTTTAACGATGTGGTATTTGAAGAGTTCCCTATCGTTGGCACCCGAATGAGCCTAGACCTATACAACGCCAATAAAAACATCGCAATAGAAGTTCAAGGCGCTCAGCATTTAAAATACACACCATTTTTTCACGGCAAATCAAAAACAACTTTCCTTAGTCAGATAAGGAGAGACAATGATAAGCAAGAATTCTGCAAACTGAACGACATTAAACTAGTAGAGATTTACCCAGAAGATAAATTATCTGTAGATTTATTCAAAACCTTTGGAGTCATCCTTTAATAAGTGTATATTATATAAATGAGCAACAATATAGATCCAGAAAACATGCAAACTTTTTCAATGCCCGAAAACCTGCTTGAACAAATTTTCGAGTTCACAGGTGGAGCAGAACATAGCAAGGGTTTCATTATAGCTTATGCAGACCAGAATGGGAAACCCCTAGTTTATACTAGAGCTCAGAACCAAATCGTAGAGATGGGCCTTAGAAAGTCTTTGGAGAAATATTTATTAAATATTGAAGAAGCTGAGAGCATGTATAACATGGAAAACGAAGACCCAGATATTGGGCTCGAATAATTTTTCACAAAAAGCTTTACAAATTCATTCTTCTCTGCTAGTATAGCACTATGGTATATTCTTACGAATTAGAACAACAGTTTTTGGGCGGCCTACTAAATCATCCGGAGAAATACATGGAGATAGCTTCATTTATTACTTCCAAGGATTTTGTATCAGATGTAAACGGAGTTGTGTTTACATTTTTGAAGCTTGATTATGAAGAAGGGAACTATATAGATGAAGTTGTTCTTGCTGAAAAAATTAAACTCTCCGGAATATCTTTTGAAGACAATATTAATATATCCGAATACTCTCGAGCGCTTAAACTAAGAAAAGGCTCAGCAGAATCGATAATTGACTCAGCCAAAGAGCTCTCTAAGCTTACAGTAAGAAGGGGGATTGGTGAAACTGGGGCTAAATTAACCAGCTCAATGAAGAACCTAGATAGTTCTAAAAACTTTACTCAAATAATAGACTTAGCCGACTCTATATATAACGATCAAGTCAGCTCTTATGAGCTTGGCGACAATAAAGCTTCTAATATTTTTGAAGAAATGGAGCAATGCGTAGAAGACAAAGGAAACAACCCCCAGACTGAGTTTGGTCCCAAAGGTCCTCATGAAAGACTGCATGAACTCTACGGATCTCTTCTGCGTCCAGGAAACATAACTACATTAGTGGCTAGAACTGGTGTTGGTAAAACTCAGTTTGTTATGGATTTCTGCGTTAAGGTTTCCGCAAAAGAAAATATACCTGTCCTACATTTGGATAATGGGGAAATGAGCAAAGAAGAATTAATGATGAGACAGTGCGCATCTCTAGCTCAAGTCCCTATGAATCTGCTTGAGACTGGGCAATGGAGACAGGCTGGAGAAGATGTGGTAAATAGAGTTCGTTCTGTTTGGAAAAAGATAAAAGAATACAAGCTATACTACCAGAACGTAGGTGGCATGCCTGTAGACTCAATGATTCAAGCTGTAAAACATTTTTACTACGGCTCCGTTGGTAGGGGTAATCCTATGATTTTAAGTTTTGACTACATTAAAACTACATCTGAAAACTCTAAAAACAAATCAGAATGGCAAATAGTTGGAGAGATGGTTGATAAGTTTAAGAAATTGATCCAAAGAGATATTACCACAGATGGACTACCTTCTATCTCAATGATGACAAGTGTTCAAAGTAATAGGTCTGGCATAACAAACAATAGGAGCTCTGAGAACATCGTAGAAGATGAGAGCATAGTATCCCTGTCTGATAGAATTACTCAATTTAGCTCCCACTTGTTTGGTTTGCGACAAAAAACACTTGACGAGCTTGCCGCCGAGCCTGGTTTTGGCACTCATAAATTAACATGTTTTAAATTTAGGCACCTAGGGGAGAATATACATCGCGCAGTGCAACCAGTAAGAATGCCGACAGGAGATCTAAAGAAAAATTATATCAACTTAAACTTTGAAAACTTCAATATAACTGAAGTCGGAGACCTGCAAGACATGATTGAGTCTCAAGTTAACGTAAACTTAGAAGATGACAACGATATTTTTGGAGGAGGGATAGAGATTTGACATCAGAAAAGATAAAAGACGTCTTACAAAAGCTTGGGTATAAGTTAACAGACTTTGGCAACCACTGGAGAACCAATGCGCTATACAGAGGGGGCAAGAACTCTACCGCTTTGCAAATATATAAAAACTCTGGAGTTTGGGTTGACTACGTAAATAACAGCCAGCACCTCCCCCTAAAATCATTAGTCGAGGCCACCCTACAAACTAATGATTCGTCGGAGTTATCTAAATTCTTGGATGGATATGACTTTGATTCGCTACCTTCTGAGAGCATAACCCCCACATCCAAAGAAAGAATTGAAATGGAAAAAACTTACCCAGAATCGATACTAATTAAGCTGCTGCCTCATTATAAATTCTATAATGATCGCGGTGTTGGTGACGAAACACTCTCTTTTTTTAAGTGTGGTTTAGCTACAGAGGGGGCAATGTACCAACGGTTCGTTTTCCCCATATACAATTCAAATGGCGAAATACATGGCTTTAGTGGTAGAGACATGTCCAAACAGCCAAACGATAGGCCAAAATGGAAGCACATGGGGAAGAAATCAACTTGGGCGTATCCATTTTATTTAAAAAATAGCTCAGGAGACTTACCAATTAGAGATGAAATAAGCAGTCGCCAAGAAGTTATACTTGTTGAGAGCATAGGTGATCTATTGAGACTGCATCACAAGGGTTTCAGGAACGTTCTAGTTGTTTTTGGAACCTCAGTCTCTAACTCCTTGTGTTGCCATCTTGTTTCTCTAGGTTTAAAAAAAATTATCATATCACTAAACAATGATAGTGATAAAGAAAAGAACAGGGGAGAGATAGGGTCTCTTAAGAGTTACCTCAAGCTACTAAACTTCTTCGATAGGGATAAATTAATAATCCATCCACCAGCGGCTTCCGACTTCGGAGACATGAACGATGAAGACTTTTTATCATGGAACAAAAAACTAAACGAATTCGATATAGAAGAAGGGGTCAAGAACAATCACAAAAAAATCCTTGATCTTTTGAAAAGCAAAGACATATCTGCCTCATCATATAAAAACAAATACTTCTCATGAAAGAAATAACTCCACTATCAGCCAGTAGAATCAAAACTGCACAAAGTTGTTCATGGAAATATTGGGCAAACTATAAACTGAAAGTTCCTGACGCCGGAAACGATGGCTCGAGCAGGGGCTGGATTTGCCACTTAATCTTTGAGCTTCTTGGCGAGCCCCGACATAAGCATATTTATGATGAAATTATATTAAAAGATTCAATATATTTATGCGAGCCAATAAGAAGGCTTGTAGCCTATCATGCTAAAAAGTTAAACGTAAATGATAAAGACAACCTTGAGTTGATAAACAACATGACTTTGGCTGGCCTGCATTTTGACTTCTTTGGTGGGGCTGGAATGGATAGTCCAGACGAGGGAATCTCAGAACAATCTTTCGATATAACGGTTGACGAAGGTGAGAAACTTTATAGAATGAGGGGTTTTATTGATAAGCTCTTTCTCTACGAAGAAGAAGGCACGGCAATCATTAGAGACTTCAAGAGTAGCAAACAAATTTTCAAAGGTAAAGAGTTAACGGACAATCTCCAAGATCTCATGTACACACTTGCGGTTAAAAAACTATTTCCTCACTTCAAGAAGAGGCAGGTCGAGTTCTTGTTTCTAAAATTTGATTTAAATTCAAATGGTCGAGTCAAAATGAAAGATATATCAGAAGAGGAGCTTGAAGGTCTCGAGTTTCACCTAACTGAGATACAGAAATTCATTGACAACTTTGACGAAGAGACTGCAGAATCTAATTTTGCAGGAGCTCAAGGCTATCCCTCTGACGGAACCTTTGGTGGTCCATTAATGTGCGGAAAGGATGGCTATAAAATATCCAAAGGTCAACCCGTGCTAGACAAATCTGGACAACCAATCGTTGCTTATATTTGTTCTCATAGAAAGCCGCTAGATTATTACGTTTTAAAAGATGAAAACGGCAAAATAATTAAATCAGCATTCAAAGAAAACAAAGACTCCCTCGAAGCCAAAGAGGGGCAAACCATAGAAATGATGGAGTATAAAGGTTGCCCTTATTGGAACAAACCAAAAGTCGATATAGACGATTTCTTTTGATTTTTTGTGTACTCTGTTATTGATGACAGATACAATAGAAAATATTTGCTACGAGTACTCAGAAGATGTTCTTTTTTCTCAGGAAAACTCTTTTGATGGAGCGCCGATCTTAATCATTTGCTATACTCAGGTAAAATACATACAGGAGCTATCCTCCTTCTTAAAAAATTATGGATACCAAATATCTTCTCGGAAGAATACTGGTAAACATTTTTCTTTAGTTAGATTTGAATTAATTAACTTAAGCCATTACGACGAGTTAAAAGAAAACAGAGACACAGATCAAGAAAATTAATATGTTTTTGGTTTTAATTATTTTTGCTTCTGCAATCTGCATTTCTCTTACTGCGGCTTATTTTAGTATAGTTGGTCTTGCTACTATGTTCCCTGGGTCAAGGGAAGCGATCATAATAATGGGTGCAGTTCTTGAGGTTGGAAAGCTTGTTGCAGCAGTGTGGCTGCACAAAGAATGGCACAGCGCATTTAAATTCATAAGAAATTATTTGCTTATTGCTGTTTTTGTGTTAAGTATCATAACAAGCATGGGTATTTTTGGATTTTTATCTCGTTCCCATGTTGAGCATTCTGCATCAATGGAAAAAGAGCAGGCTTTGGTTGCGCAAATAGAAGCAAAGATATCGCGCGAAAAAGATTTCATAATAAAGAAACAAGAAAGTATTAAAAAAATAGAATCTACTCAATCATATAGCGATACAAATAAACAAGAAACTATATTAAGATTACAGGATAGAGTAAATTCAATCAAACAAGAACAAGAATTATCCATTAAGCAAGAACAAGATTTAATTAATAAATACGAGTTAAGACTAAAAGACTTAGATAAAGAATTAGAAGGAGCTAAAAGCACAGGATTATTTAGTGATGATAAAAAATACAAAAGCACTTTATTAAAACAAGAACAAGAAAGACAATCAATAAGCGCCAACATATCTGAATCTGAAGCGCGATCTAATTTGGTTAGGTCTGAATCATTATCTTCCATAAATGAAACGCGCAAACAAATCGACTCAACTAATGCGCTTAAGATCGAAACAATCAAGGAAGACCCTAAGATAGAATTATACTCCTTGGAAATTGATAAGGCTTACGATAGAGTCGCTGAGCTTGAGAATCAATCATTTGAATATGGCCAAGGATTAAGGGCGCTTGAAACAGAGATGGGGCCGATAACCTATATCGTTGAAGCCTTGAACGACTGGACGGGTGTTGAGATTGACACTGGCAAGGGAATAAGGATTGTTATTGTAACTTTGATATTTGTTTTTGATCCACTCGCTATTCTATTGCTTATTGCGGCGACAATGTCTTATGCTGAGCTTCAAAGAAAGCGAGCAGAGGGAGATATTCCGCCTGACGTGCGCGAGATAAGGAATAAATTACTAGAAGAAATCGAAGAGTATTTGCAAGAGGGTGGGATAGCCGAACATTTCATAGAGCGAGCAAAAAAATAGCTTGACTTGGAGGGTAATTTATGTTAAATTACTCTCATGACAATTCCCATATTCAAGAGCCACTACTCTATCGGTAAAAGCATCTTAACATTATCTCCGGCCTCAGACAAAGACCCAGAAGAAGACTCACAAGATGGCCCGATCAGCGTCTTCGACATAGTCAAAGAAAATAACTTAAAACAAGTAGTTATTGTAGAGGACAGCTTAACAGGCTTTCTCGAGGCCGACAAGGTTTCAAGGGAGCTTGGGGTTCAATTAATCTTTGGAGTAAGATTTGACGTATGTAACGACGCCTCAAACGAAGAGTCTATAAAAGAATCCAACTGCAGGCATAAAATAATCATATTCCCCAAGAACTCTGAAGGCTGTCGCTCTTTAAATAAAATTTATACTGAGTGCAAGACAAATCACAACAACTTCCTCGACATGAAATTACTCTCCGGCTTATGGGATGAAGATAATTTATCGATGTGCATACCATTCTATGATTCATTTATATTTAACAACCTAACTTCGTTTAATTCTTGTGTTGTTAATTTTAAATTCACAAAGCCAACGTTCTTCGTGGAAGATAATGGGTTACCTTTTGACTTCATTGTAAAAGAAAAAGTAATTCAATATTGCGATGTTAATAAATTTAAAACAGAAGACGCTCAATCCATCTACTATAAAAACAAAGACGACTTTTCCGCTTACTTGACTTATAAGTTGATATGTGGCAGAAATTCATTTGCCGGAAGGCAGCTCTCTCTAGAGAAGCCCAACTTCGATCATCTCGGAAGCGACCAGTTTTGCTGGGAAAGCTATATGGAAAAACAAGGAGAAGCATCATGAAAGAAAACCTACTTAGATTTAATAAAAAGCAAAAATACATGGTCTTCGACTTTGAAACTTGCAATCTTAACTTAGTGTCCAAAGACAACAAGCCTTGGCAGTTAGCCTTTATGATTTATGAAGGTGATAAATTAATAGAATCTAACGATTACTTCATACATTGGGATGATTTAAAAATGTCTGATGGAGCAAGAAAAGTTACTGGATTTAAAGATTCTGTTTACAAGAAGAAGGCTAAGCCTGCGGAAAAAATCCTGGATCATTTTGAAAAATATCTATACGATGATGACTACATCAAGTTAGGACACAACATCTTTGGTTTTGATATTTACATTCACAATATATATCGCAAATTACTCGGCAGAAAGACTGACTATTCTTACTTAAAAAAATGTATAGACACTCTCTCTATTGCAAAAGCCATTGCTAAAGACATAAAAATCAACGAAGATGACGAGCTACTATCCTGGCAATTTAAATTAAACTCTATATACGAAAGAGGTCTAAGATTAAACTTGGGCGCTTGTTGTAAAAATTATGACGTCGAACTTGACACAACAAAATTACATGATGCACTTTATGATATCCAAAAAAATTACCAAGTATTCAGAAAAATGTTATGGAAAATAGAAATATAAAATCAATAGAAGTAGAAGAGTTGTTAAGTTTTTATCGATCTGAAATTTCAGAGCTTAAAACGAAAGCTAACTCAATAGCAAAATCCTTTATATCTCACCCAAAGGACTACTGGGACGAAAACTTAGTTGAATTTGCTGGGTTGATCGACGACCTGCTTGAAATAGAAAACACTACAAAATCTTTGGACGACTACAAAAACCAAGCAATACTATCCTTATCTTATGAGTAAATTTTTAAGTCAGTTCTCGAGCTACGAAGGGTCGGCGCCTCCAGGTGTGCGACTTCCAGAAATCAAAATCACGCAAAAGAATTATGATAGTTTGGGCCTAGACCCAAAGACTTCCAACTTTGACTTCCTGAGGGAGCTTTGCTTAAAAGGTGTCAAGAACAAAGGTATAGACAAACTGCCCAACAAAAAAGAATACTACAGTAGAGTAAAAGAAGAATTAAAAATCCTAAATGAATTAGGCTTTATTGATTATATATTATTAAATTGGGACATACTTGACTTTTGCCATAAGAGTAAAATACCCACAGGCCCAGGGCGTGGAAGTGCTGCTGGCTCGCTTATTCTTTTTCTTATAGATGTAACAAAGATAGATCCGATTAAGTATGGTTTATTCTTTGAGCGTTTTGTCAGCAAAAGCAGAGCGAAGAAGATTGAAAAAGAAGGTATTACATATCTTGATGGATCCTTGCTTGCTGATGTAGATAATGACATTGCGTACGAACATAGAGATAAAGTTATCGAGTATATTGAAAACAAATACCCCGGAAGGACTGCTAAAATCTTAACGCTAAACACTCTTAGTAGTAAATTATGCATAAGGGAGTGTGGAAAAATTGTGGGTAATTATAGCGAGATGGATATAAACGTTATTACGGCTCAGATACCCAAGCATTTTGGTAAAGTTGCAAGTATAGAGTTTGCAATAGAAGACAATGAAAAGTTTTCTGAATGGGCATTAAAGAATCAAGAAGTAATAAAGATTGCTAAAAAAATCCAAGGATTAAATAAAAACTCAGGAGTTCATCCTTCTGGCATCGCTATATCTTACGATGAACTTATTGATTTTTGTCCTGTACAAAGGACTAATGACGGAGCTTTAGTTACCGGATATGATATGAATTGGGTTTCGGAATTAATGGTTAAGTTCGACATCCTTGGACTGAGGACTCTTAGTGTTATATATAATACATGTGAGAGTATTGATTTGAACCCAATAGACATACCCCTTGAGGCCGATGAAACCTATTACCCTCTAGGGGAACTCGATTGCCCCCATGGATTGTTCCAGATTGAGGCCAGCACAAATTTTAGCGTATGCAAAAAGATTAAGCCTAGAACCCTAGAGGAGCTTAGTGCCGTGATAGCTATCGCTAGACCTGGAGCTCTTGATTTTGTCGACGATTACTCCACATACGTAAGGACTGGTGAATTTCAAAGCGTTCATGAAGTTTTTGACGAAGAGCTTAGTTACACAGGAGGAATCCCATTGTACCAAGAGCAGTTAATGAAGATGGCCGTAAAGCTTGGCTTCACACTAGATGAAGCGGAGCAGCTAAGAAGGATTGTCGGCAAAAAGAAAGTTGAAAAGATGCAAGAGTGGAAGCAAAAGATAGAAGCAAAGGTTATCGAAAACAGCTTACCAGTAGAAGCTGGAGACGTTCTTTGGAAGGTGGCGGAGGATAGTGCAAATTATTCGTTCAATAAAAGTCATTCGATAGCATACAGTACCCTTGCGGCGTGGACCATATACCTAAAGTTTAACCATCCTCAAGAGTTTTTTCTAGCGTTGCTAAAGATGACCAACTCTGAACCTACTCCTCAAGCAGAAGTTTCAAAGATTAGTCAAGAACTTCCCCAGTTTGACATCAAACTACTTCCTCCCAATTTAATTAAATCGAAAATGGACTTCTCAATCGAAGGCAAGAATATTAGATATGGATTAAGTAGTATCAAGGGTATTAGCGACAAATCACTAGACTCTTTGCGCAAATTCAGGAGCGAAGATAGCTCAACTAAGTTTGATTTATTCTTGGCTGCAAAACAAGCTGGATTAAATATAGGCGTATTGTCGGCACTGATTCAAGCAGGAGCATTGAGTGACGACCTAAGTGCCGACAGGTCCAAGTTGGTGCTGGAAGCTCAATTGTTCAACATTCTAACTGACAGGGAAAAGCGCAACTTTATTGCCTTCTCAGAAAAGGAGACGGTTGATTTGTTTGAAATCTTTAAGACGATCACAACTTCTGAATTCAAAGCTGTGGGTGACGACGGCAAGGCCTTAATGAAGGAGTCCAGATACGGAACTCTTAAGAAGAAATACGCTCCCTACAAGGATATATATTATAAAAACAGCAAAAGCCAAGACTTTGCTAATTGGTATTTTGAAAAAGCCTTACTTGGATTTAGTTATTCATCTCGCTTGAGTGAAGTTTTTAAGCACCAAACAAAGGCTCCACAAAACTCCCTACATTTCAAATCCCTAGAGCCAAGAGAGTCAGCAAAATACATATTCACAGTCGCCTTCTCAAAGAAGGAAAAATCCAAGAATGGCAATCTTTATATCAAGCTTGAGCTTGAAGATGAATTTGGTACAATCGACGCTATACTTTGCGACAATGCAAGAGAGAAAAAATGCACAAACTATTTGAAGGATAATGCTGTACCCAAAGAAGGAAATATTATCACCGTACACGGAGATAAAACTCCAGACGGAGACGCCATCTTTGTCAACCACATGAAGGTGGTAGATGAAATTATCTATATGAATTTGAAAGACTTAAAAGTATAAGTGTAACAATATGAGTATGGAAACATCACCAAACTTCACTCCTAAGTGTCAACGCATTATAGCAGATTCTAAAAATCTAGCAGAATCTCTTTTTCATGAAGAGGTTAACTGCGGCCACTTGCTGGTCTCAATCTTTTCTTCTGATTGCAGCTTCCTAAATGACTTGGTTAGAGGGTTCAACCTAAAGGTTAGTGATTTTATAGAATTCGTAGAAGGTTTTTATCTCTTTGAGGAGGCAGTCGTCGATAGCTCAGAAGCTTATTTTGGCGAAGACATTAAGGAGTTACTAACTAAATCCCATGAGTTTGCAAAAAAGATACAGAATAGCTATGTTGGCCCAGAACACTTATTCTTTTCGTTTTTGAACGACTCAAACGGAGTTTGCTCTCACTTTTTTTATGCCCACAATGTTTCTCCCTCTAAGATACTTGAAGCTTTTCTTGTTTTGTTTGACGAACAACAAGCTTTCTCCAATGAACCTACTAAAAGAAGTGATGAAGAGCAGCAGGTTCCCGCATCACAAAGAAAGCCTCAAGCTGACCCCAATAGCATGCTTGAATCTTTTTGCACGAACCTAAACGAGCTAAACCATAAAGGGTCTATTGGTAAAATTATAGGTAAAGATGCTGAGATGGACAGGGCTTGTGAAATACTTGGTAGAAAAATAAAGAACAATCTACTATTAATAGGTGAACCCGGCGTTGGTAAGACTGCAGTGGTCGAGGGTCTTGTCCAAAGAATAGGCAAAAACAAAGTTCCACCATTCTTGTTTGGAAAGAAAATATACTCGGTTGATCTAGCCTCAATGATAGCTGGAACAAAATATCGCGGGCAATTCGAAAAAAGACTTAAAGACTTAATACTTGAGTGCTCTCAAGACAAAAACATAGTATTGTTTATAGATGAAATTCATACTATCGTTGGGGCTGGTAGCGCAGAAGGAGCAATGGATGCCGCAAATATGCTAAAACCCTCGCTAGCTAGAGGCGACCTAACAGTTATAGGTGCAACCACTTTTTCTGAATACAAAAAAAATATCGAGAAAGACATTGCGCTTGTTCGACGATTTGAAAACGTAATGATAGAAGAACCTTCTGCTGATGAATGCTACCAGATATTAAAAGGAATCAAATCCTCTTACGAGCAATTTCATGGAGTAAAATATTCGCTATCAATATTAAAGAAGATAGTATCACTCTGCGAAGATTATCTTCCTGGTAAAAATTTTCCAGATAAAGCCATAGACGTGCTTGATGAGTGTGGTGCAAAATTAAAAATCAAAAACACCACTCCATCAAAAGAAATGATGAAGATCGAATCTCAGATTTATGACTTAAGCCCACAGGCTGCTAGTTCGTCAATCGAAGATGATTTAATCAATCAATACACAAAGCTAGGCGACGAATGGGAAAACAACTTCAGACAAAGTGTGACAGAAGACGACATATTAGAATGCCTTTCTTCTAAAACAAAGCTTCCAAAAGAAAACTTTGAAAATTCTAAGGACGAAAAGTTAGTTAGCTTAGGAAGAAAGCTAAACAGGGACGTGGTTAATCAAAAAGACGCAGTATCAGATATACATAAATCAATACTAAGGTTTAAACTTGGGCTTAAAGACATGAACAAGCCAATAGGTTCATTTCTCTGCCTGGGAGCTAGTGGAGTTGGAAAGACTTGGACTGCAAAAATGATAGCCAAGCATTACTTTGGCTCAGAAAAGAATATTTTGCGCTTCGACATGTCCGAATACTCGGATAAGGTTTCATCCTCAAAGCTCACTGGTGCTTCCCCTGGGTACGTTGGCTACGAAGAAGGGGGTGTACTAATTGAGGCCATCAAGAAGAAGCCGCATTGCGTATTATTGTTCGATGAAGTTGAGAAGTCGCACCCAGAAGTCCAACAACTATTGTTGCAAATACTAGAAGAAGGTGAACTCGAAGATAATTCGGGCACAAAAGTTTACTTCAAAGATACTATTATTATACTTACTAGTAATATTGGTTCCGACCTAACAACAAAGAGCTCGCTTGGCTTTTCTCCTACCCCAGTGTCTAACGATACCAAGATACATGACCTAGCAAAAAAGATACTAAGCCCAGAATTAGTTAATAGATTAGACTCAGTAATAGTATTTAATCACTTAAAACAAGACCATCTATTAAAAATATTTAAATCAGAAATCAGAAAACTATCTTCTAAATTAAGATCTAAAAAAATAAAATTGATAATAAATAGTGAAGCGGCGGAATTCATATGCGAGCAAGCATCCAAAGAAAAGATGGGCGCAAGACCACTTAAAAGATTAATCAAATCAAATATAGAGGATAAAATCGTAGAACATTACTTCAATAATCAAGAAGAAAAAGAATTAAAATTTAATTTCTTAATAAAAGAAGAACAAGTTATCTACAATATAGATTAATTAAAAATAAATCTCTGGAATAAATATGTGTATTATTATATACCATGCCAGACAAAAAAATATCAGAGTTCGAAACTTTTAAGGGTATACAGGGTGATGACGTTTACTATATCGTCGCCAGTGGAAACAGCAATAACCCTAATGCAAAAAATTTTAAAGTAGCCTTTACTGGTTTAGCTAGCGACATTGAAAAAAGAAACTTAGAAGGGGGAGCGGCCGCAGGCGCCAACCAATTCCCAACTGAAAGTGATATTTTATACATAGGCCCTCACAGGATATCTGGATCAGGAGACACTCTTTACTTCGGCGAATAACAAAAGGATGGCTTCCAACAAAAAGATAACGGACTTGTCCAGGCGTCTTCCCGTTGATGGTTTCAATTTTATTGTAGCCACTCAGGATGACAACTTCAGAGTCACATACGAAGACTTAAAGAAAGATATCGCCGGAGATATTCCGGAGTCTAATAATGAAATTGGAATAGACAGGCAGGTTCAATTCTACAGTGGTGAATTTATCACTGGGTCGGACTGTTTTGTTTACGAATACCAAGAGTCAACATTAAGCGGCTGTAAAGCCATCCTGGACATACTGACCGTGGATAGCATCAAAGGCGACATAGGGGATTTTGACAATATAAATCTTCCTGGCATTGGGGATGTAGGAGATGTTATAGACAAGCTTTCGAGCGAGCAAGACTCTTATGTTTTCTTTTCTTCTATTGAAAATAACAACGGGCCTGAGTTTTCGATTTTTTATGATACACCGACCCCCAATACTAAGCTATCAGGCGTTTATGTGGAGTCCGCTGAGAGCTTAAGGGCAACTATTCGCTGGGATGGGCCGCTTGATTCGTACATGGGCACCGGTCATATTAATTTAACCGAAATACCCTTTGGTGATGTTTCTGAAATTGGCGAAAATACTCGTCGATTTGAAGGTTTTCTGGACGGCCTCAACTTGGTTGGTACTTCTGAGCTAACAGGGCATATGTCCCGAGGAACGGGATACGCAAAGTTGTTTGAATTAGGTCCAGGGCCGGTTCCTGAAGATATAAGCATATGGACTATTGATACCGCAACTCCTGAAGCGGGAAAACTTCTGGGAACTAGAGATCTAAAAGACGGAGACAAGATCAACATAGACGTAGTGTATGATACAAAAAAATTTCCATACTGGCTACAAAGCCCTAAAGGAATAAATATTTACGACCAAGGACTGGCTCGCGCTTCTTCTCACTCTAATTTGATTTGGTGGGATTCAGCGTTAGGTTTAAACTATAGCGGCACAACTATACCGATCACTGTGTCCGACAGAGATGGCGGAGATCTTGGTGTATGTTTAGATACATTTAATTTCGCCGACATTACTGGAAGTGAAATCTGCTCTTACGATTTCTTCGGGAATAACAGAACTAGAAGCGCTGACAACACAACTCCCGTAATATCTATCGATGAAATAATCTACCCCCTAGGCCAGATGGCCCTAAAAAATCAAGAATCTGCCACCATACGCAATACAATTGAAAACGCAGACATCGTAGAGTACCAAGGTATAGCTGGCGCCGGCACCCTTCTGGACGAGATCATTTTAAGTAACAAAGATGTTTACGAAGTCAGCAAGACCGCAACTCGGTCAGCTGGAGAATACAATATAGACCAACCAAATTTTTTAATCACTGCTGTTCGCACCACGAACGGAATTTCTACGTCAAGTGTAGGGGTGGTAAATATAGCTCACAGGCCGTTGTCTTTATCTATTCCTAATAACCCTATTCACTTAAAAAGCGGCCCTGTTGCACAAGGAGAAACTCATAATCTTACACTGAACAGTGATCAAATGATAATTCCAATTGGTCTCAAGGCTGATAATATCTCTATTGGCTTAGATCAAAACCAAGACCCTGTTTCGCAACTTCAAATGACTCAAGCAGGAATAGATAATCTTCCTTTTAGCGTGACGGTTGTTGATGGGGATCAAAAAGGTCAATTTAACTGGAACGTTTCCGCTTTTAACCTAGCCTTGATCGAAACAACTAATGTTACTAGGCCTGAATATTTCATCAGAGGCTTTACTGAGAGGAAAATCTCGGCTGATCCTAGGGAATTATCTGCGGGTTTGGCTAATTTGATGGTTGGCGTGGGGAACCCTCTTAATATTAATATGGAAAACTTAAGCAAGGAAGGTCCTGGACCTAATAATGGTACAGTTTTTCAATATATGGCGATCACTCCTGGAACTCAATTAGGGTTTAATTTTGATCATGTCAATAAATTCACCATTTGCGATTCTAATGGGTTGACTGACCCGCAAGGCGACTTCATATTCAACCTAGACGCTTTGTCTAGGGCTGGCAACGCTTCGATAGATTCTTTCGCCGAATATATAGTAAGGGAAGATTAAAAAATGAGTTCTTTTGGAGATTTTGTAAATAACAACTTAGGAATTAGAAAGCCTCTGATTTCTGATTTTTCTCCTCCAACTGGGGTAGGTAAAAGCAATAAGGCTGCAGGCGTCAGGGGTTCTCATTTTCTAGATTTATCAAACAATTTTATCTACGAAAAGACCGGCGAAAATAACAACCAAGACTGGGTCAAAATAGGCGTACTTGGAGAGTCCAGAGATGCTGCAGCACCAGGAGGTCCTGATGGAAGTGTTCAGTTTTCTAGCGGTAACAAGCTTGCCGGTTCTGAAGACTTCGTTTATGATCACAAACTCAATATATTAAACCTAGAAGAGGGCAATATTACTGCTGGTGGTTATATTATTGCTAAAGAAGTTTATGCGGACACTGGTGTATTCAAATATCTTAGTGGTTCTTTTATTACGGGTGAAAGCGGTCATTTCAATGACGAAGTCTTGGTTGGTGATCCAAACGCTGAAGATGGTTTAATTTTTGAAGACGGCGACATAACTGCTGCGGGAGATATAACCGCTAAAGGTGACCTGTACGTGAGTGGGGATTTGTATGTTAGCGGATCAAGCTACATAAAGAGGTTCGTGGATTACACGGTTGAGGGTACGGTCAGTGGTCGCAATGCGGTATTTGATGCGATTGATCTCAAAGGTTTAGGCGATATTGGGGATTCGATTAGAACCGTAAGCGGAAGCTTAAAAAATTTCAGTGGTAAAGCGGTAGCTACTTTTGCGCACCTAGAAGACCAAACCTTAAACAATAAGTCTTACATAGACGTTGTAAGCGGAAACTTGATAGAGACTGGAACT
>Ga0209833_1001145_pt1 | contig 18060 bp, 12 predicted proteins | sample COGITO_mtgs_1105_3_FD_184797 | JGI IMG/M metagenome (GOLD analysis project Ga0209833, IMG submission 184797) | Pelagic marine microbial communities from North Sea - COGITO_mtgs_110506 (SPAdes) (version 2) | ecosystem: Environmental > Aquatic > Marine > Epipelagic ... | reverse complement strand
AAAAAAATGAATATGAAACAGCTCACCAATCTTATCGCCCTGCCATTATTATTAGCAGCATTGATCTCATCCGGAAGCTTCGCGCAGGCTCACGGCCCATCGCAGGTTCGTGATGCTGGTTTTGTGGTCAGCCCCTATGTGCAGTTAGCCGAGACCGATAGCATCTATGTGGTGTGGCAATTGGAGCATCGTAAGCAGAAGACGCTTGGCGTCGAATACGGTCTTACCGAGAAGTTGGGGCAGACCCAGTCCGCCGAATTGGTGGCAGGTCAATCGAAAGAGGAAGCGATCTATCAAGCAAAAATCGAAGGGCTCAAGCCGAACACCCGCTATTACTATCGGGTAAAGGCAGACACGATCCATTCGGCGGTGCATCACTTCATCACCCCCGCTCTGCATCAGGCAGAAGCCAGCCTGCACATCCTATCGACCAGCGATATTCAGGGCGGCGCGGCTCGGTTTAAGTCGCAAATATTGCCCAATGGCATTGAGGCATGGGCGCAAAAACAGCACCAAGGCGATCTGGCAGAAAGCTTCGATCTCATGATGCTGCCTGGAGATTTGGTCAATAGAGGGCCTTTACTGACAGAGTGGCATACGTTTTTTGACGCACTGCACCCGATTATGGCGCATGTGCCGGTCTATCCTGCCATTGGTAATCATGATGGCGGCGGACCTATCTATACCAAATACTTCGTGTTGCCCGAAAACGGGACGCAGGGGCATTTAGAGCGTTGGTATTATAAGGACTATTCCAATGTGCGTATCATCACCTTGGACAGCACCATCAAATTCGGTGATGCCAGACACGCACTGCAACACACGTGGTTAGATGACTTACTCAAAAAAACGGCAACGTTATCCCATCTCGATTTTGTTCTGTTCCAAATGCACCATCCTCATGAATCCGAGCTGTGGATCGGCGGGAATCACGCTTTTACCGGGCAGGTCATTAACAAGGCTGAAGCCTTTAGCACCGCGACAGGTAAGCCAAGCATGATGCTCTATGGCCATACCCATGGTTACAGCCGAGGCACCAGTCAGGATCATGGCCACCTCATGGTGAACGTGGGCGGGGGCGGCCATCATTTGGATCAATGGAATGAATGGCTGCAAAACGATTATGATCGTTATCAGGTTTCTGCCAGTGAGTGGGGCTTCGCGGTGATCGCCACAAGCGCAGGGGAAAACCCCGAGCTCCGTATGCAATGGCATGGCAGCAAAGACGGTAAAGCCTTTTCCCTCAATGACAGCATCACCCTGCGCAAACACAACCAGCCGCCAGCCAAAGCTAAAATCGCTCAAGATGTGATCAGCAAGGATGTGCCCGTTGAAAAAATGCAACTGGCGATGGCGGGCTTCAATGACCCGGATAACGATGAGTTGATTGAAAGCCGCTGGCAGATTGCAGAGGATGCCGCGTTTACAAGCTTGGTTAGTGATCACTTTCAAGCCAGGCGCAATCAGTATAAGGGGCAGGATTTCAATGCGGATTTGAACTTACTGCGTTGGCAGCTGCCAGCCCTACCCCTAGAGCCTGGCAAGCGCTATTACTGGCGTGTTCGCGGCCGTGATGCCGGCTTGATGTGGGGGCCTTGGTCTGATACGGGAGAGATGACAGCCGCACCTGGCCAAACGAGCAACATGTTGGATACGGCAAGTAACTGGCAGCTCGATGAAAAGCGCAATCAGGGCAGCTTTGTTTACGATGCAGACAGCGATACCTTGCGTATCCTGCCTAAAGGTGCGCCTACAGCAAGGGCCAGGGAATGGGTGAAGATCTCAAAAACGCTGCCGCTGCCTGCCGATATTCAGGCGGGTAAGGCACGTGTGTATTACGGCGGCACTCTCTCGACCAGCCCACTGGAAGCCAACACCCTTGCCCGCGCCTGCGTCTGGGTTGAAATCTTTTTTCTCAATAAACAAGGAAATCGGATTGGAGCGGCCGCACCACTGAGCTATGAAAGCCATGTGAAGAAAACCATGCACAAACAAGTCCTGATTCCCAAGGGAACCGTTTCCCTCCTGGTGGAGCTGACCTGCGGCAACAACAATACTGACGGCACGGTCATGATCGAGGCACCCTATTTGAAATGCGTGAATTGAGTTGCGTGACATGAGGAAGAACTAGGCATCGCCATCTCATCCCCGAGCGTCCGATAACACCTCACTCTAAAAGAAAACCATGAGCCAAAAACCTCGATCGATCTTCGGCCTGATCTCCGTCTTCATCTTGGTATTGGCTCTAGTGACTAACGCTCAGGATTCTGCCACACAGAAAGAACCGGCGGGGCCGAAAAAACTAGGCGAGCAAAAGTCACCCTCCAATGACGCCCCACCGACGGTGAAAATTCCCAGCTTTGAGGAAACCAAGCCTGTGCCCGAGTTTGTCGACTTGTTTAATGGCAAGGACCTGAGCGGCTGGGTGGATGACTGCTAGGAATTTGCTTTTTGCGTGAGGTGTCCGGAGAGGCTTTCATGGGGTGATAAGGGGGTTGACGAGCTCTTCAACCTGAAGGAGGATCCTTTTGAAAAGAAAGACCTGTCAAAGAGTCATCCGGAAAAATTACAGACGATCATGACGGCCATGATCAAGGACTTGGAGACCAAGAAAGCACTTTACCCACAGAAGGATAACAAGGACCTACGGCCCGAGCTGCCTGCATCAGTAAGCAAGTAGGGCAAACTCAAGAAGCCGTAACATGGTGGGATTAGCAACAAGCAGCCAAACGCAGGACTTTGTGCCTCAGTAAGGGCAGTAAGTTTAATAATAGCCGTAAGAAGTGGGCTGATGCTCTTGACCATTTCACTTAGGAAAAGCATATTCATAGCGGCACTTGCCACCCTGCCACTCTACTATGTCGACAACACAAACACCGGAAAGCCAGTCAGCGATCACTCCTTCTCAGGCGATTGAGATACTGAAGCAGGGGAATGTTAGATTCACAAGTGGCTCAACAACGAGTCGTGATTACCAGTCCCAAGTATCGCAAACGGCTGGCGGACAATACCCTCTGGCTGCGGTGGTGAGCTGCATTGATTCACGCATTCCCACTGAGATTGTTTTTGATCAAGGCATCGGTGATATTTTTAATGCCAGAATCGCAGGTAACTTTGTCAACGAGGACATCCTCGGAAGCTTGGAATTTGCCTGCAAGGTGGCCGGTGCCAAAGCCATTGTGGTCATGGGGCATACCTCTTGCGGTGCTATCAAGGGAGCGTGTGATAAGGCAGAGCTGGGCAATCTAACACAGCTGCTTGAGAAGATCACGCCTGCCGTGGATGCTGTTGAGACTCCTGAAGGGGCGGACCGCAGCTCTGCCAACGCAGCATTTGTCGACGCCGTGGCAGCCAAAAACGTCAAGTTGACCCTAGCTAAGATCAGAGAGAACAGCCCGGTTCTCAAAGAAATGCTTGAAGCCAATGAGATTGAGATCATCGGTGCCATGTATGATGTCGCCAGTGGCAAGGTAAGCTTTCACTAGCCACATGGCCCAGGTTTGTTCCGGAGGAAATAAGAGATAGATGGCTCTGAGCATAAGGCTTAGGATGGTGGTTTAATAAGCAAGCGTGGAGCCTTTCTGTTTCATGTTTGGCTGCACCGGAGTGGACTCCCACCAGTCGTGGGGGCCTTCTTTTTTAATGTCGTCCCAGGTTTTTAAAAGTAGGGTTTTGAGCTCCGCGGTTTTCTCCGGCATTTTCTCGGCGAGATCATGTTCTTCTCTCCAGTCTTTTTGGATGTGGTAAAGCTGGACTTTTTCGAGGGTCTCATTGGCGACGATTTTCCAGTCTCCCTCTCGAAGGGCCACACGGCTTTCATGGGGTGCGACGTGGGTGCGCCAGAACAGGGGCACGGTTCTTTTCAGTGCTTGGCCCTTGAAGCTTGGCAGCAGACTGACTCCGTCAATGGTGCGCTCTGTGGGGACAGGGACGCCGGCGACCTCGAGGGCGGTGGGGAAAATATCGGAGCCTATGATGGGGGTATCACTCACGGTGGCGGGTTCAATATGGCCTGGCCAGCGGATGATTCCGGGCACACGGATGCCGCCTTCATGATCGTCACGCTTGCGGCCTCGGAGTCCACCTGTCGATCCACCATGATTGTGGCTCATGCCCTCGGGGCCATTGTCTGAGGTGAAGATGAGGATCGTGTTGTCGGCCTCGCCCGTTTCATCAAGGGCCTTCATAATCATACCGAGGGCGTGATCGAGTTGGGAGATGTTGCCCATGTACTTGCGATTTTTGTGTTGCTCGTAGAGGTCCAGAAAGCGTTGGTCAGTAGCAATGGGGTGATGAGGTTCGTGTGTCCAGACGGAGAGGACAAAGGGTTTTTTAGGATTGCGGATTTCTTTCAGCCAATGGATCGCCTCCTTGGCCACGATCTGGGCGGAGAAGCCTTCGGTTTTTCCGACCGGTTTGCCGTTGCGGATAAAGTTGACCGGGTTTTCATGGCTAGGTGAGGCATTGTTGTGGGTGGTCATCCAGTAGTCATAACCATGATCGTCAGGCTGCGGGAATTCGGCTTTGTTAAACTGATCCCTGGAGTTGAGATGCCATTTGCCGACGTGGCAGGTTTCGTAACCAACTGCTTTAAGAAGTTTCGGATAGGTGATTTCACTGGTGCGTAGATGGGCTTTGTTGTTCCCGGAAAGGTGACGCCACACCCCATTGCGGTATGGTGTGCGTCCGGTCAGAATGGCGGAACGTGAAGGGGAGCAAACTCCCGAGGCGGCGTAGCACTGGGTAAACTTCAGGCCTTCGCTGGCGAGCTTGTCGATGTTCGGGCTTTTGATGAGGGGGTGGCCATAACAGGCCGCATCGCCCCAGCCCATATCGTCTGCCAGAAAGACGACGATGTTTGGTTTCTTATCCGCATGGCAGCAAGCCAAGCCAATGAGGAGTATGGTGAGGGAGGTGAAGTATTTTTTCATAAGATGGTGTAGGAATGATATGAGGTGCGGTTGCTCATACTAGTGATGGGGCAAACCTTGTAAACACCTCGTTTGAGGGGGCTCATGTGGACGCGGATCAGTTGAGAGACTGAGATTGACAATTCGCTTAATCCGCCGCACGCAGGTGACCTGCCAAACCGCAGTGAGCTCTGTTTCGGCAGAGCATGTTATAGAGGTCACCGGCTGCTCCGCCGGTGGCCTCTCTTATTGAAAAGCTTGCGGGTTGAAATTTCTCCTGCACCTATCTCCAAATCACTTACTTCATTATTGATGTCGTTTTCTTCGCTCGGTCTCCATCCCTCTTTGCTCAAGGCAATCGCTGCCGAAGGCCTTACCGAACCCACTCCTATTCAGAGGGGCGCTATTCCGGTCGTGCTGCAGAACAAAGATGTCCTTGGCATTGCTAAAACGGGTTCGGGAAAAACAGCGAGCTACGTGCTGCCTATCTTACACCGCCTACAGGATGGTCCGGCCAGTCGATATCGTGAGCCGAGTGTATTGGTTCTCGTCCCAACACGCGAGCTGGCGGATCAAGTCCATGGCGTTTGCCAGTCATTTACAGCTTCTCTGGAAAAGCGTCTGACAAGCGTGGCCGTTTATGGCGGGGTTTCTGTTAATGTGCAGATGCAAGCCATCGGCAAGGCGGATGTGGTGATCGCCACCCCCGGCCGGCTTCTTGAGCTTGTCGAAAAAAATGCCGTCAAGCTCTCGGCCATTACCACACTTGTTTTAGACGAGGCGGATAAAATGCTCAACCTCGGTTTCAAGGAAGAGGTCGACCGCATCCTGGCTCTCCTGCCGAACGAGCGCCAAAACCTGTTGTTTTCTGCCACCCTCAGTGATGACCTTAGCCTGATCCAGCAAGTCTTACTGAGGGACCCTGAGGTCATCAACATTACTGCTGATGTCGATCGTAACGATACTCAGCATGGAACGGACACAGAGGATGGTGCAGAGCAAGATGAGCTGATTCATCAGCTGGGCTACTTTGTATCAGAAGAGCGCAAGGGCCCCTTGTTACGTTACCTGATCAAACACCATGATTTACAACAGGTGCTCGTGTTCGCTTCTTCCACGCACAAGGTGGATGGCATCGTCGACAAGCTACTAAAAAATAAAATCGATGCGGCCGCCGTTCATGCCAAGAAGAGTCAGCAGTTCAGACGGGATATGCTCAAGGAGTTTAAGTCAGGTGAGCTGAGGGTTCTCGTTGCAACCGACCTTTTGTCGCGAGGAATTGATATTGAGCATCTGCCTTGCGTGATCAATTACGAGCTGCCGCGATCACCGAAAGACTACATTCACCGCATTGGCAGAACCGGCAGGGCAGATTCAGCTGGCGAGGCCATTTCTCTGATCACGCCCGATGAAAGACAGCATTTCCGAGTGATTCAAAAGAAGATGGGGAAACGGGTGTCGATGGTAGACAGCGAGGATATCAACCTGCACGGCTACTGAGAAAAAGGGACGTAGCATTTTCTTATTTCTTAATCAGCTATTGGCTAGCCTGCTCACTACGAACCGCCTTGATACGCATCTAGTGATGTAGCGCAGAAATTTAATGTCGCTAAGCCGAAATGTGAATGATGTGAGGTTCAGGCAAGCTGCTTTGGCGCTGCCGGACACAACAAAAAATTATTGCGATAGCGCCAACATCTATGGGAGAATCTTGTCATGGGAAAATTGCAAATCATGGGCTTAGCCATTCTGGTAGGCGTTCCATTTTTCTGTGGTGCGGCTTATTGGATGTATACCCAAGGCAATACGATGCCGGCATACGCCCTGGCGGGCGCGGCCTTTTTTGACTTGGTGATCGGGCTTGTTTTCTTCGCCAAGGGCAAGCCTTCTGAATAAGGCCGCGCCAAGTGACCGCGGCATTCTTTTTTATCGCACTCTCTTTTATCGATAAGTGAACCAAGCCGTTGCCACGGTGTCTTTGTCCGAGCTGACCCGAACCCAGTGAGCGGCAAAGCCTGTGGGGAATTGGTGGTTGAATGTTTCTCCCGCCTTGAGCTTGAAGCTTCGGTAGGGATGGAAGCCGGTCCAGTGGTCGATGTCGACTTCCACGGTGATCGTGCAGTCCTGCTCAGCGGTGAGCTCGAGGGTTTTCTGATCATAGCCAGTCATCAGGTAGGGGTCGGACGGGACGCCGGCTTTGACGGGGGTGTTCTTCCACGGGCCGCCGACGCCGGTGGGCTTTCCAAATTTCCAGAGGTCATCAATACCGCCGAACCAGAGCGAGGTCTTGCCGTCCTCTGACTTGTAAACATGGGTGGATTCCTTTGCATCGGGTTTCAGGCCTGCGAGCACTAACAATCCGTTCCAGGTGGTGAAGTCACTGATCTGGCGGTTGTGGGTGCTGATCGGGCGCATCTTGGTGTAGAGTGCGGGAGCTCCGACAATCCAGAAGGGGACCTCGTAAAAAGTGCCGTGGATGTTGGCCATCATGCGCTCAGACTCGACCTCGCGGTGCATGCGCGGGTGACCGAAGCTCAACGGCTTATCAAATGCCGCAGAACCCTTGGGCAAACGCAATCGTGTACGATTCCCCGGCTTTCCAACAATCGCCCGGCTTTCCTTACTGACGAGAATGACGGAGGCCTCATCTACGGAAAACTCCGGATGGACGGTGAGTTTTTTCTCCAGCTCCGCGTCGGGCTTGGTGGGCTCGAACTCAAAACCAAACTGGGTGAAGTCATAAGCTTGCTCACCATTGAGCACGCGCAGGTGGCGATTCCGTTTGGCGGGGTAGAGAAGGGCGCTGTTGATGGCCGTGTCCCCGACTTCGGCCTCTACTTTGGCGATGGCCTTGAATAGCTCGGCCCCCTCGGAAGCATCCCGGTAGGTGTCATCACTGAAGTGGAAGGAAACCGTCGCCTTGCAGTCCTGATCGGTCTGCACGCGGACCCACTGGGCTTTGAGATCCTCGGGGAAGATGTGATGTGCGTATCCGTTAACCTGGATGCTTTGGTAGTCTTCAAACTTGCCATTGCCTTCCCGGTCAATCTGCAGCTTGAAGGTAACAGGTTTGTCCGCTGCAAGGTGCACAACACGTCGTGGGAAACCATGAATCAGAAACGGGTTGGACGGAACGCCTGCCGCCACTTGATCATTCATGTAAATCGAGCCGGCGGCATTGCGCGGGCCCCATTTTTTCAAGTCTTCGATCTGACCAAACCAGAGGTTGGACTGCGGCTGGCCGACCATGGGATTACCCTGGATGCTTGCCTCATCCGTGGCGAGCACGAGCTGGCCGTTCCATTGGCAGAAATCAGGGATGTAGCGGATGTGGCTGGAGATTGGTTCAATGCCCGCGCACTGGCTGGCGGTGAAATTTTTGGGGAACTTGAAGAACATGCCGTGCATGTCCATGAGCATGTCCTTTTCTCCAATGTCACGAATACGTGGCCACTCGGTGAACCAGCCGTGCTTGGCATCGTTGTTGAGGCAGCCCTTGGGAAGTAGGAAGGTGGTGAATTTTCCGCTCTCCATGATCTGCAGGCGCAGCGAGCGTTTGTCCCAGCCAATGGCCCAAACGGGGTCATCCTTGCCAGCGGCAGTAGGGGCGACACCCTCGGGGCCAGTGACCTCGGTGTATTGGCGTCGCTCGATAATTTCCCAGGTCTTGCCATCGAAGGTGGCGAGGCAGCCCCGGTCCTCAGGCCCTTTGCTCTGGAACTCTTGGGAAACCTGCCAGTGCTTGGAGCGGTCAAGATGGCCACTGGTCTCACCGTTGTTGCTGACCACCACCTTGCCCTGCGAGGTGAAGCCTCCCTTGCCGTGATAACCCGGGATGGGGTCTTCGAAGAGTTTCTTAAACTCAAGAGTATGCACGTTGACCTCGTAGAACATGTTCTCCATGTCGTAGAGGTAGATGTAGTTTTCCGGGTCAGTCAGGTGGCGCATGATCGCGGTGACCCGGGCGGGCATTTTCCTGGGGTCGATGGTGCGTATCTTGCCTGCCTGATCGATGGCGTGGTGGGCGATAAAGAGCTGACCGGATTCCTGGTGAATCATTCGTGCCGCGGGAGTGCCGCCGACACTTTCGGCATGGATCGTCATATTCATGTCCTTGTCGATCGAGTAGAGCTTGTGATCAGAGCCTTTGGGCATGTGCGGGGCATAGGTCACCATCCACAGCTTGCCGGCCCATGGAATCACTGCCCCGATGCCGCACTCCTCGTGTCCGGCCTTGAAGAACTTGCCATCCTTGCGGCTCTGGGAATAGGTGCTGAGGTGAGGATAGACACCGCTGATTTTGCGGCTGCCTTGTGTGGCGACCATCTGCTCCTCGCTGTTGACAGTGCCGAATTTTACAGTAGCGGAGCCGCGCTCAGGCCCGGCCTGTATCGAGGTGATAGTGATGAGAGCGCAAGCAAGTGCACAACACCAACGGGTAGCTGCGTTGAATGGTTTGATCATGGATTTAATGGGGAGACGGGATTGGCGGTCCAGATTTGCCTCATTAGAGAATACGGAGGAAAGAGTCTGGGCTTACATGAATAGCGCGCCAAATAACTGAACTTTTGCGACAGTCGGTCCAATGAGGATGGGGGAAATGAAAAATCCCGGGTAGGTATTTCGTAAGATATTGCATGGGCACGGGAGTAAAGTTGTAGTAGTTCGCCCTCTCCACCCCCATAAAAGGTTTTCCATGCATCGCAGCATGCAAGCGACCTGCAACTGCCCTTAACAAACCATTCTCCATGACCCGATTTCTGGCATGCGTTTCACTTCTCTTCTGCTCTGTGCTACTTGCAGAGGGCGCAGAGGGTGCAGAGGGTGCAGAGCAAAAGGTGCATTTCTCTGATCAGATCCAGCCAATTTTTGTCAAAAATTGCACCGCTTGTCATGGTGGAGTCAAGGCTGCCGGGAACATCTCACTGATCTACCGTGAGAGGGTAGTGGCCAAGGGGAAGTCAAAAAAAACATGCGTCGTTCCCGGTTCCCCGGAGACGTCCGAACTTGTGCGCCGGATCAAGCTCCCCCAGGACGATGATGATGTCATGCCGAAAGCTGATCATGGACACAAACTCAGCGATGAGGAAATCAAACTCATCGAACAATGGATCAGGGAAGGCGCGGAATGGACTGGGCATTGGTCGTTTTCTCCGCTTCGGCCTGAAGAAAATGGGATCGATGACTTCGTCCGGAAAAAACTCAAGGACCAGGGGTTGACCCCCTCTGCGGAAGCCTCCAAAGAAGAGATCCTGCGCAGAGTGTCCCTCGATCTCACCGGTCTGCCACCAACGTTACAGGAACTTGAGTCCTTCAAAGCAGACACCACCCCAAACGCCTACGAAAAAGTAGTCGACCGCCTGCTGGCCTCCAGTGCCTACGGTGAACGCTGGGCGTCGATGTGGCTGGACCTTGCCCGCTATGCCGACTCCGAAGGCTTGGGCCAAGACCGTCCCAGAGAGGTTTATCCTTACCGGGACTGGGTGATCAAGGCGCTGAACGACGATTTGCCTTATGACCAGTTCACCATCAAACAACTTGCCGGCGACTTGCTTCCTGATTTCACTCTGGATGATCTCGTGGCCACAGGATTCCACCGCATGACACAGATGAATGCGGAGGGTGGAACGGATGACGAGCAATTCCGCATGGAAGCCGTGATGGACCGTACGAGCACGACGTGGAACGTCTGGCAAGGTATCACGATGGAATGCGTGCAATGTCATTCCCACCCTTATGATCCGATTGAGCATGAGGATTATTACTCCACGATGGCGTTTTTCAACAATGCGATCGACAATGACACCACCGCCTACCCCGAGGTGAAGGTTCCCACAAGTGCTGCCGAGAAAAAAGCCTACATCAATGCCTTCCGCCAATGGATCGATGGAATGGAAACCAGGGATGCCTTCAGTGAAGGTCTTTACCAGCATTCCAAGTGGCACGACATCAAGGTCGGCAATTACCACACCAACCGTGAGCAAATGAATCTCCAGTTAGTGCAGAGTCAGGAGCAGGGGCAGGAGTTCCAAGCATACGGGACGCCCACGCACTCACACCACCACATCAGTTTTCAGCCCACGCATGGCGAGCCTATCACAGCGATCCGGGTGAAAGTCTACCCCAAGGATATTAAAAAGGCCGCCTACATGGGCGAGAGCGGTTTTACTATGGCCCTCCACCTTGGCAAAGACGCAAAGGGGAAGAAGCGTGAAGCTGTCAAACTTGTCCAGGTGCACGTTGAACGGGGCTCTGAACCGGAAGACCCGCAGGAGCTCATCGATACCGCAAGCAAAGTAGGCTGGGGGATCTACAGTAAACAATTCAGACCTGTCTGGATGGTCGTCATTCCAGAAAAACCAATCCAGCTGGGCGGCGAGGGTGAATCAATCTACATGATGCTGCGCATGAACCGGACTGGCAATGCCGGCAGCGTCCAGATGGTGCCCCGGCGTTTTACCATCCATACGTCCTCGGAGCAAAAATGGATCGATGCGAATAACTCCCAGACTCATGACCAACACGTCGCAGCGGTGAAATCGGCCCGCCAAACACTGGACACGATCAAGGGTGCCAAGGCGATGGTCATCCGCCAACGCAAGCAGAACCGCTACCGTGAGACCCGGCTCTTCGAGCGTGGTAACTGGATGGTGCGCGGTGAGGTGCAAACCCCCGGAACCCCGGCAAGTCTGCCCCCGATCAAGAAGAATCCCAATCGTTTGGATTTGGCTCAATGGATTGTGTCAAAAGAAAACCCGCTTACGGCACGGGTATGGGTAAACCGGCTGTGGCATGCCCTTTTTGGCCTCGGGATTGTGGAGACTCTGGAGGACTACGGAGCCGCAGGAACCACCCCAACACACCCACGCATGCTGGACACCCTGGCGCACCGCTTCATGCACAAGCATCACTGGCATACCAAGCCGATGCTCAAGGAGATCGTCATGTCCTCGACCTACCGGCAAACCTCATATGCGGCACTCGAAAAGCGTAAGCTCGACCCGCAGAATCGCTGGCTCTCCTATGGTCCGCGCCAACGCCTGACAGGGGAAATGCTGCGTGATTCTGCCCTGCATCTCTCAGGACTTTACACCTCCAAGCTCTATGGGGCACCGACCTTTCCTCCCATACCCTCAGGGGTGTGGAGACCTTTCCAGGGACCCAAGTGGGAGACACCAAAAATCGGTGACCCGCAGCGTTACCGGCGCGCGCTCTATACCTTTGTTAAACGTGAAATCCCGTTTCCTCAGAACGAAGTCTTTGATGCCCCCAACCGCTTTTTCTGCACCCAGCGGCGCATCAACAGCAATACCCCCATCCAGGCACTCATGATGATGAATGATGAGGTGTTCATCGAGTGTGCTAAAAAACTCGGCACCAAGATGGACAGTTGGAAAGACCTCGGCATCGAGGACAAACTGAAGAAAGTTTATAAACTGGTAACCACCACCGAGCCAGGCCCAACCGAAATGGCACAGCTAAGCAAAGCCTACCATGACCTTGTCGCCATGCAGCAACATGCTCCAGATCCTGAGCAGGCGGCCCGCACGATGCTCTGCTCCATTCTCCTTAACCTGGATGAATTCATGACCCGTTAACCACAAACCAATGATACCTTTGTATGAAACTTGACAGCATACTCGAAGAATACTTCAGACAAGATACGCAGTACCAGACACGGCGGAACTTCCTACGTAATGGCATTACGGGTTTCGGTTCGCTATGGCTTGGATTGCAAGGGGCCAAAGGGTCTCCGCTGAAAATCAATCATAGCACAGAAAACCCGCTCGATGTGCTGCCGCCCCAATTTACAGCCAAGGCGAAGCGCATTATCTACCTTCACATGGCTGGGGCTCCCTCCACCCTGGAGCTCTTTGACCACAAGCCGGAGCTCGATAAATTCAACGGCAAGGATTGTCCGCAGGAGTTTCTCGAAGGGCAGAACTTCGCCTTCATCCAGGGCACACCCAAGATGCTCGGGTCGGTTTACCCCTTTAAGCAATATGGGGAGAGTGGCACCTACATGTCTGACCGTCTGCCGCATCTCGCCAAGCATGTGGATGACCTCTGCTTTATCCACACCCTGAAGACGGATCAATTCAACCACGGCCCCGCCCAACTGATGGTGCACACCGGTAACGCTGCCTTTGGCCACCCCTCCATAGGTGCATGGGCGACTTATGGGCTTGGGACAGAAAATCAAAACCTGCCCGGCTTCATCTCCCTGCTCTCAGGGGGGCGATCTCCGCGGGCAGGCAAAAACCTCTGGGGTTCCGGCTACCTTCCCAGCATCTATCAGGGGGTGCAATGCCGCTCAGTCGGTGAGCCGATTCTCAACACGAACAACCCGGAGGGGGTCACCTCGGAAGTCCGGCGTAACACCATCGATGCCATCAACTCTCTCAACACCACGGCTTACGAGAAAATCGGTGACCCTGAGACCCTGACGAGGATATCGCAATATGAAATGGCATTCCGCATGCAAGCGAGCGTGCCAGAGGTCATGGACATCTCCAAAGAGCCCAAGGCGATTCACGAAATGTATGGCACCCAACCCGGAAAAGAATCCTTCGCGAACAACTGCCTGCTCGCACGCCGTCTGGCAGAACAAGGCGTTCGATTTATTCAGCTTTTCGACTGGGGCTGGGACAGCCACGGATCAGTAGAATCGGAGGCGCTCAATTTTGGCTTCAAAGACAAGTGCCAACAGGTCGATCAGCCCATTTCCGCCCTTTTGACGGACCTCAAGCAGCGAGGATTGTTAGAAGACACCTTGGTCATCTGGTCAGGCGAGTTCGGTCGCACCCCGATGCGGGAGAACCGTGGAGGCAACGAAATGAAAAACATTGGGCGCGATCACAATCCACACGCCTTCACCTGTTGGATGGCAGGAGCCGGAGTCAAACCTGGTTACCATTATGGTGAAACCGATCCCTTTGGCTATCAATCCCTCCCCGGGCAAGAAGTCCACGTCCGGGATTTTCACGCCACACTGCTCGCCATGATGGGCTTCAACCATAAAAAGCTAAGCTATTCCCTCAACGGGCTGGAACAAAAGCTCTCAGGCGTCAAACCAGCCAAAGTGATCAAAGATATTTTGGCGTAAGGAACACATGCAAGGGTGCTTGGAAAGCATCCAGCGCCAACGAGCAGTAGCTCGGCACGAGGGCGAGGCAAAGCGGCAAGCTTTTCATGAGAGTGATCAATAGGTGTTACGCTCGAGGCATGGATCTTTTTAGCCAAAAACTCCTCACTTCATCACCCGCTATGAGTTCTCCTTACTCCTTGCTGCAAGGCAATCATTCGTCGTGATTACACCAATCTGAATATTCAACGGTTATGATTTCGCTTCCCCTCAAATCTAATGCGAGTATCAACAGGTTTAACCAAATGTGAACGAATCACTCACCCCATGCCTACTAGCTTACAAAACGTTTGTTGCCTGTTTGCCGATATCGATGACACGATCTCGACCGATGGGAGAATTACCCGCGAGGCTTATGACGCTATCTGGCGGGCGCATGATGCCGGGCTTGCTATTGTGCCGGTGACGGGAAGGCCAGCTGGCTGGTGTGATCATATCGCGCGCATGTGGCCGGTGGATGGGATCATAGGGGAAAATGGCGGGCTCTATATGAGGATGACGGAGCAGGGCTTGCAACGTGAGTTCCGCCATGACGAGGCCACACGTGCGGGTTTTAGAAAACGGCTGGATGAGATCCGTGAGGAGATTCTCACCAAGGTGCCGGGGTGTGGCATCGCCTCTGATCAGCCCTATCGTGAATACGATCTGGCCATTGATTTCAGTGAGGATGTCGAGCCTCTTTCTCCGGAGGCTGTTGCTGAGATTGTGCGCATCTTTGAATCTCACGGTGCCACCGCCAAGATCAGCTCCATCCATGTCAACGGCTGGTTCGGTGAGTTCGACAAACTGACCATGACAAAACAGTATGCCCGCGATGTCTTCGGCGTGTCATTGGATGATGAGAATGATGCCTTCGCGTTCTGTGGAGACTCCCCGAATGACGAGCCGATGTTCGCGTTCTTCAAGCACTCGTTCGGGGTGGCTAATGTGCGCGGGTTCCTGCCACAGATGCAATCCCATCCCACTACTATCACCAAGTCAGAAGCGGGTGCGGGCTTCACCGAAGTTGTCGACGCCATCTTGAAAGATCGTCAGACAATTCAGTAGGAATAAACCAAGAAAAGCAGGCACATCATGATCTCGAAAATCAGGAATTTTTTCTCCGCTGCCAAACACATTGAGCGGCTGCCTGATGACGAGGTGAAACGTCTTTACCCACGCTATCGCTGGCGGGTGATGGAGTCGACCTTCCTGGGGTATGCGACTTTTTACTTAGTGCGTAACAACCTCTCGGTGGTTTCCAAGGAGCTTGAGGTAGGGCTGGGCTACACCCACTCCATGATCGGCAGTATTCTGGCGATCACCGCCATTGCATACGGGCTGGGCAAGTTCCTGATGGGAGCGATGTCTGACCGCAGTGATGCCCGCAAGTTCATGGCCTTTGGCCTGATGCTGACGGCAGTTTGCAACTTCCTCTTTGGCAGTGCCAGTGACTTCCAGCTGCATCTCATGCTATGGGCGCTGAATGGTTTTTTCCAGGGCATGGGCTGGCCTCCCTGTGGGCGAAGTATGGGCCACTGGTTCAGTGAACGGGAACGGGGCCTGATGTTCAGTATCTGGAACACCTCACACAATGTCGGCGGAGGTATTGCCGGCATGCTGGCGGCTTGGGCGGTGATCCACTTTGGAGGTTGGCAGTATGCCTTCTATGTTCCCGGGGCGGTTGCACTTATCGGCTCCGTTTATCTATTCTGGCGGCTGAGGGATACGCCACAGTCCGTCGGCTTGCCGCCGATTGAGGAATACAATGATGACTTCACCGAGGACGAGATAGCACACGGAACCCACGAAAAGGAACTCAGCTTCAAGGAGCTCTTTGTCGATCATGTGCTGATGAACAAGTGGATCTGGCTGCTGGCCTTCGCCAATTTCTTCGCCTACATCGCCCGCTACAGCATGCTCGACTGGGGGCCGATGTATCTGCGAGAAATCAAGGGCGCCTCTCTGGCCGGAGGAGGAGTTGCCATTCTAGCCATTGAGTTTGGCGGCATCCCCTCGACCATTTTTCTGGGCTGGATCTCCGACAAGCTCGGCGGACGGCGCGGCATGGTGGCAGTGCTCTGCATGGTGCCTATCTTGCTGGCTTTCACCACTATCCTGTTAACCCCTGCGGGCTATCTTTGGCTCGATATGCTGATGCTTGCCCTGATCGGTTGCTTTATCTATCCGGCAATCAACTTCATCGTCATCATGGCGCTGGACCTGAGCTCCAAGAAAGCGATCGGAACGGCCGCCGGATTCATCGGTCTGTTTGGCTATATTGGGCGAACCGTGCAGGCGAAGGGGTTCGGCGTCATGATCACGCACTACCGGGAGGTGTATGGCCTCGACACCGCCTGGAAGATCGTGCTCTACACGATCCTTGCCTGTACCTTTATGGCGATGGCACTTCTCATGTTTACCTGGAAGATGAAGCCGCGTGCTTGAATGGCGCCGCCTTTTGGCTGCGCAAGATGCAAGACCAAAAGATACAAGATACAAGATGCAAGACCAGAAGATGCAAGATGCAAGATGCAAGATGCAAGATGCAAGATGTTGTGCCTGATCGCGTGCTTGCCATTTCGCTTTATTTCCTTGGCCAGTTTGCTCACATAGGGTGCTAAAATGGATCCAAACGGATCAATAAATAGATTTTTACCGGCATAAATGGATAAAAAAAGATAAATACCACACTTGACAAATGGATAAAATCGGATACATCAATGGATACCATGATGATCGAGCCAGAAGACCTCCACCTCAGCAACAAACTGGTCAGCCTCTTGGCAGAGGTGGATGAATTCAAAGGGCGCTGGAAAGCCATCACCTGGCTCTCGCCCGAGGTGCTGACGCGCATGCGGCGTTCGGCAACCATTGAAAGTGTGGGCTCGTCCACCCGGATCGAGGGCTCCGCCTTGTCCAACCGTGAAGTAGAAACCGTTCTTGACGGGCTGCGGACGGAATCCTTTGCCAGCAGGGATGAACAAGAAGTTGCAGGCTACGCACGAGCCATGGAACTGGTCTTCGATTCCGCCGAACTGCTGCCCGTCACCGAAAATCACATCTGCCAACTGCACTCTGTGCTCCTGCAGTTCAGCACCAAGGATGAACGTCACCGGGGCACTTGGAAAACGCTTCCCAACCGAGTCGCCGCCTTCGATGCCGACGGCAAGGAAATTGGCATCATTTTTGAAACCACCCCTCCCTTCGACACCCCGGGCGAGATGGAAGAGCTGACCACCTGGCTGGTCCGGCGCGAGCGAAACCGCGACCTCCACCCTCTGCTCGTCATCGGCACCTACATTGTGGTTTTTCTCAAAATCCACCCCTTCCAGGACGGCAACGGTCGGCTCTCCCGCGTGCTGACCACACTCCTGTTGCTTCGGGCTGGCTACACCCACGTGCCCTACGCCTCGCTTGAGTCCATCGTCGAACAAAACAAGGACGCGTATTATCGAGCTCTCAGGACCACCCAAAGGACGCTCGGAGACGGCAATGATACTGATTGGGAGCCCTGGCTGAGTTTTTTTCTGCTCATGCTTCATCGCCAAACAAAGGCACTTGGCAAGAGAGTGGATGCGCTACACCAAACGCTCAATGAACTCAGCCAGGCAGAGCGGGATCTGCTCGAAATGGTCGAGACTACCGGCCGCGTGAGTGTCGCCCAAGCCGTGGCACAGATCGGCCAAAGCCGAAACACCATCCGTAAACGCCTCGCCGGATTGGTTACCAAGGGACTTCTCACCCTCGAAGGAAAAGGCCGCGGCTCCGCCTACAGGAAACGCTGAGCAATCACCTCTTCAAGCTAAGGGAAGCGGAGTTCTTTCAGATAGATGGTATGCTCCACTCGTTGGTTGTCCCGGATGTCCCAGATCTCGGCTACCGGAGCTTAGCTAAGCGGGATCGGTAGGCGCCTCACAGGGAGGTTTTTCAGGACTCCTTGAGTCTTCTAAACAATCCGAGCCGGTGGGCTTTGTCGACGGCGGCAGGGGCATTGTGCACCTGCAGTGCCTCGTAGATGTCTTT
>Ga0209833_1001134_pt1 | contig 18152 bp, 15 predicted proteins | sample COGITO_mtgs_1105_3_FD_184797 | JGI IMG/M metagenome (GOLD analysis project Ga0209833, IMG submission 184797) | Pelagic marine microbial communities from North Sea - COGITO_mtgs_110506 (SPAdes) (version 2) | ecosystem: Environmental > Aquatic > Marine > Epipelagic ... | reverse complement strand
AGCTGCCGAGCGCGATTATATGGAAATTATTGAATATGTACGATTGGCAGCCATGACAGTCTTTAGCGAATATGGCTGGGTTGAGATTATTGAGCAGCAGCAACAGAAGCAACAACAACAACAACAGTTGCCTGCGTCGGAGCAGCCAGCGCCACCCGGAGCTACTCAATTTTTTAAATCGGGCAATAAAACTATGCATTAATTTTATGTTATGAGCTGCCTTGCCTTGCTTTGCTTTAGCGAGGCAGTCGTAGACATGATCATAGATATAGATATAGATATAGAGATAGGTATAGAGATAAGCCAAATGATGTTATACAACGTATTAACCTTAGCGTTGTTGGATATCAATCAACAAATAGACCGCAAATAGATGACTCGTAAACCCATGGCAAAAAAAAATAAATCGGCACTAACATCGACCATTAGCAAGCGTGAGTTTCAGCGACGTCGTCGTGACCTTATGCTGCAAATGGAACCTGATAGTATTGCTATATTACCGTCAGCAAGTACGGTGATTAGAAACCGTGATGCCGAATTCAAATTCCGACAAGACAGTGACTTCCATTATTTAAGTGGCTTTAACGAGCCTGACTCAGTATTAGTGTTAGTGCCGGGCCGAAAGCATGGCCAATGTTTATTTTTCTGTCGTGAGCGAAATCCTGAACGAGAACTCTGGGATGGTTATCGTGAGGGGCCAGAAGGTCTATGCCAGAACTTTGGTGCCGATGATGCGTTTCCGATTACCGACATTGACGATATTTTACCGGGCTTAATGGAAGGTCGAGAACGTGTTTATTATTCAATGGGTAAGCGCCCAGAGTTCGATAAGCAAGTGATGGATTGGGTGAATGTTTTACGTTCTAAGGCTCGGTCGGGCGCGCATCCACCGGGTGAGTTTTTAGATCTTGATCATCTATTGCATGATATGCGCTTATATAAAAGTGCAGCCGAATTACGTGTTATGAAAGAAGCCGCCGATATTTCCGCAGCCGCACATACACGAGCAATGAAATTTTGTCAGCCGGGGATGATGGAGTATCAGCTTGAAGCCGAATACCTCCATGAATTTTCTGCAAGTGGTGCGCAAGCAGCAGCTTATAATTCGATTGTTGGCGGCGGTAAAAATGCTTGTGTTCTTCATTATGGTGAAAATAATGCCATGCTTCGCGATGGTGATTTAGTATTAATTGATGCCGGTTGTGAGTTGAACTGTTATGCCTCGGATATAACGCGCACCTTTCCAGTTAATGGGCGTTTTAGTAAAGAGCAGCAAGCGTTATATGAAATTGTATTGGAAGCGCAAATTGCCGCTATAGAAACCATTAAACCCGGCAGTCATTGGAATCATTCGCATGATGAGACCGTGAGAGTGATTACGCAGGGTTTGCTGGATTTAAAAATTCTACAAGGTGATTTAAAAACATTAATTGAAACTGAAGCTTATCGCCCTTTTTATATGCACCGTGCGGGTCATTGGATTGGCATGGATGTACATGATGTCGGCGATTACAAAGTGCATGATGAATGGCGCGTGCTTGAGGCCGGTATGGTAATGACGGTTGAGCCCGGTATTTATATTGCTGCCGATAATAAAGATGTAGCGGCCAAGTGGCGTGGTATTGGTATTCGTATTGAAGATGATGTTGCTGTAACGACTAATGGCTATGAAGTGTTAAGCGGTAATGTGGTGAAAACCGTCAGTGATATTCATCAGCTTATGCGACCTTCTATCAATAGTGCTGTATCTGATCCAGCGCAAATCGATTTTATTGGTGGGATGAATAGCGGTGAAAAAGTGTTAGATAAAAAGCGCTCAGGAAAAACTGTTAAAGCAGCTGCTAAGAAAGCGGTAAAAAAACCCGCTAAGAAAGTTGCTAAGAAGCTTGTCAAAAAGCCAGTTAAGAAGCCAGTTAAGAAGCCAGTTAAGAAGGCAGCTAAGACGGCTATTAAAAAGTCATCTAAGACTGTCGCTAAAAAAATTGCACCTAAGAAAAATTCGGCCGTAAAGAAAAAATCAGCGGTGAAGGTCGCGTCAAAAAAAGCAGCTAAGAAGACAGTTAAAAAGGTAGTTAAGAAGGCAGTCATTAAGAAGGCAGCCATTAAGAAGACAGTTAAGAAAACAGCTAATAAAACTGTAAAGAAAGCGGTTAACAAGCCAGTTAAACAAACAGCAAAGAAAGTCATTAAAAAGATCATCAAAAAACCATCGATTAAGAAAAAAGTAGCGACTAAAAAGCCAGCAGCTAAGAAGTTGGCGGTTAAAAAATCTGCACCCAAGAAAAAAGTGACTATTAAGAAAGTAGTTGTTAAAAAAGCGGTGAAAAAAGTGACTAAACAGAAAGCAGTTAAGAGAAAAGCCGCGCCCTCAAAAAAACGATCAGCTAAATAAGGCATTATGACAAAAGATAACTCCTCCATAACGCAGCGCAAACACTACGATATTATTATCGCTGGTGGCGGCATGGTAGGTGTTAGCTTGGCTTGCGCTTTAGCTCAGGTGGATAAACACAATCGATTGTCAGTGTTGTTGGTTGATAGCTTTCCTGATCAGGGTTTGGCTAATCATGAGCCGCCACAACAAGCTGTTTATCATCCCAGTTTTGATGCGCGTTCAACGGCGCTTTCCTTAGCCAGTATAGAAACGTATGAATCAATTGGTGTGTTGCCTGCGTTATTGCAGCATGCATCGCCGATTCGTCAAGTGCATGTGTCCGATCGTGGTCATATGGGTAGTACTTTACTCGATGCCAGCGAGCAAAATAAAGAGGCCTTTGGTTATGTGATAGAGAATCAATGGTTAGGGGCGGTGCTGTTAAATCATCTCGCTACTTTACCTACCGTTGAGCGAGTAACAGGTGCTACTGTTAGCAATATCATTCCTAGACAAGCGGGTGTCTCAGTAGATATCACCCTCGATAGAAAATCCGAGGACCAACAATCTAACCGTCATATTTCAACGCTAAGTGCCTCATTGCTGATTGTTGCCGATGGTGCGCAATCCGGATTACGCGACAGCTTAGGCATTACCGCTAGCGTTAAGCGCTATGATCAGCGAGCCGTAATCGCCAATGTGCAAACGCAGCTGCCTCACAACGGTCAGGCTTTTGAGCGCTTTGTTGCCGATGGGGCGGTCGCATTTTTACCTTTAATTGATTTGCCCAACAGTAAAAACCGAAGTGCTTTAGTCTGGACTATGCCTACGCATACCAAGGGTAATGTCGATAAGGCATTACTGGATGACGATGCTTTTATCGCTGAATTACAAAAAGCGTTTGGCCATCGTCTGGGTACTATACAGCGAATAGGCCAGCGACAAAGTTATCCGCTTGCCTTAACTATCGCCGATGAAGTGGTGAGGAATCATATTGTCTTAATGGGCAATGCTGCGCATTCATTACATCCAGTGGCGGGGCAAGGTTTTAATCTTTCGCTGCGTGATGTTGCTGCATTGGTTGAGCGTATTGGTTGTGCTGTTGAGCGACAAGAAGATATTGGCGCGCTGGCATTGCTAGAAGATTATGCCGAAGCGCAAATTAAAGATCAAAATCTTACTATTGGATTTAGTCATAATTTAATTGAGTTATTCGGTCAGCAATCGCTTCCTGTTCAGCTAGGTCGAAACATAGGTTTGTTAGCGTTGGATTTATTGACGCCTGCCAAACATCATTTTTCTGATCGCGCAGCGGGCATTACTGGTAGAAGGGCATTGTGATGAATGAATCTTTCGATATCACTATTGTTGGTGCGGGCTTGGCGGGCAGCGCGCTCGCTTGCGCATTAAGTGTTGCAGCTACAGCGCAGTCAGCTCCATTGCGTATTGCATTAGTTGAAGCGAAAGCAATAAAAAAAGATTGGCCAGCCTGCGATGAAAGTATTAATGGTTTTGATTCTCGCGTCAGTGCCTTAACGGTTGCTTCGCAAGCCTTTCTCACAGAGATGGGTTTGTGGCCAGCTATGGTTAAGCAGCGCGTTAGCCCTTTTGAAAAAATGCACGTCTGGGATGCCGACGGCACCGGTGAAGTGAGTTTTGATGCGGCCGATGTTCGCGCACCAGTATTAGGCCATATTGTTGAAAATTGTGTCACGCTTGCCGCTTTAGTCGGCCAGCTTAGACAAGCGCCGAATGTGCAGGTGTTTGATAATCAGACGGTTATGGATTTGCGCTTGCCAGAAAAATCAGATGATGAAAAGCCACAACTTACTTTAGATAATGGCAGTATTATTCGTAGTACATTAATTGTTGCGGCTGATGGCGCAAATTCCCCCTTGCGAGAGATGGCAGGCTTTGCGACCCGAGAGTGGGATTATGAGCACGACGCACTAGTGTGTACGGTGAGTGTTGAACAGTCACATCATAATACTGCGTGGCAGCGTTTTACCTCCTTTGGGCCGTTAGCTTTTTTACCCTTGTCTGTTAAGGCTAGCGACAATCATTATTGTTCAATTGTTTGGTCACAAACGCGAGAGCAAACGGCAGCGGCTATGGCCATGGATGATGAAGCGTTTTGTATTGCCCTTAGTCGCGCATTCGAAAATCGTTTAGGTCGTGTCACTGCTTGTTCGCATCGTTATCGCTATCCATTGCAACAACGTCATGCGGTGGATTATGCCAAGCCAGGTTTTGCTTTAGTCGCGGATGCAGCGCACAGCATTCACCCTTTAGCGGGACAGGGTATTAATTTAGGCTTGGCCGATGTTAAAGTATTATCGGAATGTATTTTGGCTGCACATACGCGTGGTCAGAGTGTCGGTGATATCGCTGTACTTAATCGTTATCAGCGTCAGCGTAAGGGCGATAACCTTGCGATGATGACGGCAGTAGAAGGGTTTAAACGTTTATTCGCACCCATTCCATTACCGTTACGCTGGTTGCGTAATGCGGGTATGAATATTTTACAGCAGCGAGCAACACTTAAAAATAAAATTATTAAATATGCCATGGGTATTATTTAAAAAGTCAGAAGAGTATAGAGCTGTTTATGAAGAATCATTTTTTTGCCTATCTAAGTAAAATGCGTTGGATTTATCGCTGGGGTATGAAGCGTAACGCCATTCAAGAAAATGTTATGGAGCACTCTTATGAAGTGTCTGTCATTACTCATGCTTTGGGTCTTATAGGTAATCGCTTTTACGGAAAAAATATTGATGCTAATGCTGCCGCGGTTGCTGCGCTTTATCATGATTCGTCAGAAGTACTTACGGGCGATTTACCTTCACCCATTAAGTATCATAATAAAAAAATTCGTGATGCCTACAAAGAAGTCGAATATACCGCAGAGCGTGAAATGCTTTCGACTTTACCTGAGGCGCTTCGCGATGATTACCGCGAATATTTATTACACGATGAATTATCGGCCGAAGTGACTATGTTTATTAAGGCCGCCGATTTAATTGCTTCACTGATTAAATGCAAGGCTGAAATAAAAGCGGGTAATGCGGAATTTGTTAAGGCAGTGGCAGATACCGAGTTGCGCTTAAAGGCCATGGCTATGCCAGAGATAGACTATTTTCTGGAAACCTTTTTACCCAGCTTTGATTTGACGCTGGATGAATTAATTACCCCAGGTGAAGCTGTTTTCACCGATGGCGGAACAGGTAATGCTGAGAGCTAAATGTTGGTTGATTGTCACAGCCAAACTGTTTTTATAAACAGATAAGCGATGCTTATGGATAGCTAAGAAGTTTTTATAGGTGGCGAGGCTATTATTAATGCAAAGTGATTATTAATCAGTGAGGGCAAAAAAATAGCATTGTTTTTCGCTTTGTCCAAGGTAGAATACCCGTCTAATATTTAGCTTGGTGCTAATAGAAATTTAATTGACCAATTTAATTGACCCCAGTGGCTATGGCCGTTGATACATTTTTAGGAAAGAGCAAATGAGTGATATACCTTCTGAATTACGTTACGCGTCAAGCCATGAATGGGCTCGTATAGAAGAAGACGGCACCGTCGTTATAGGCATTACTGACCATGCGCAGGCCCAGTTGGGTGATGTTGTCTATGTTGAGCTGCCAGATATGGGTCAGATATTATCAGCGGGCGAAGAAGCTGGTGTGGTTGAGTCAGTTAAAGCGGCTTCTGATGTATATGCACCTATTTCGGGTGAAGTTGTTGAGATTAATGAAAAGCTTGAAGATGAGCCAGAAACAGTTAACAGCGAACCTTATGAAGACGGTTGGTTTTATAAGTTAAAGCCTGCAGATACAGTTGAGCTAGACGCCTTGTTGACTTCAGATGCTTATGCCGAAGTGGTTGCTGGTGAAGAGTAAGTATTAAAGTGATTTAAGAAAAGGCCATCATATTTATGATGGCCTTTTTTAGTTTTAGACAGTCAATAATAATTGAGAGTGGGTATGAACAGAGGGCGGATATGAATAGTTTAATTATTGAGCCGATAGCATTGGCAAATAAAAACGGTCAGGTGACTCGTTCCTGTCATATTGTACGCATTGATAATGGCATAGAGGTTGATAGGCAGATTTTATGGTTTCAATTTCCTGAAACTATTGACTCACCTGATGCTGAAGATTGCGATAGCTATTTGCTTTGTATATTAATGGATGCCTTGACTGAAGCGCGAGAGATTCAGATAAAAGGGAGTGTTTCATTATCGTTGCTGAGTAATTTAACTGAATTCCAGCGGGCTTGGCATACGTTACGGCCAGATCTTTATTCAGTTGTTGATATTACTGTCGATGAAATTCGCAAAGAGATCGCTGAAGTTGAAGGCGCGGTATGTGCCTTTTCAGGTGGTGTTGACTCGATGTTTACGGCTTGGCAGCATTCGCAGAAGAAAAACAGCTATCGAACACAGACCATTAATTTTTGCTCATTAGTTCATGGTTTTGATATTCCGCTTGAAGATACTGAGGCATTTTCAGAAGCGTTTAGTCGTTCTGAATCTGTACTTGACGATATCAATATTCCACTTATTCCCATTAAAACAAATTACAGAGAAATGACTCAGGCCAAGTGGGATTATGCGCATGCGATTGCATTAGTTGGAGTGCTATCAAACTTTAAAAAGAAAGCGGGGATCATCTTGCTTGGAAGCACTTACCCATATAGTAATCTCTTTACGCCTTGGGGCTCATCTCCAGCAACTGATAATTTGTTAGGTTCTAACCACTTTCACGTCATTCATGATGGTGCAGCTTATACTCGTACAGAAAAAGTGAATGCAATTGCGGATTGGCAAGTAGGCATTAAATATTTACGCGTTTGCTGGCAGGGAGCGAAAAAAGATAGAAATTGTGGCTGTTGTGAAAAATGTGTTAGAACCCAGTTTAATTTTTTAGCTTGTGGGCGTGATATTCCGAGTTGTTTTCCTGCAGATACTAATCTTATCGCCTGTTTAAAAACGTTTACTCTTAACACTAGCGGTCTTCGTGGCGCTTGGCAGCAAATATATGATTATGCATTGGCTAGCGGTATAGGAGAGAGTTGGCGTAAGGAAATTATTAGGTTAATACGTCGAAGCCAGCCCGGTCTCTTTTCTTTTTCAAAAAAAGGGTATGTTAGAAAAAAATTAAGAGCTCGTCGTAAAATGAAAAAACAAAGAGCTGTATCTGCAAAATAAAAATGTATAGAAAATATTTTGATGAGATTTGTAACGGAGACTTTTTGATAAATAGACTTTTTGACAAATAAAGTTTAGACAAATAGAAGTTTTAATAAGAAAAAGTTTAATGAGATAGAGATTTCAATAAGCGTTTTTTTAATAAAGTAGATTCTTTATTATATCCTAGGGTTTTCTATGGCATACATGATCTATAGCATAGAAAACCCAGGATCGGCATTAATCGTTTTATAGTGTACGCATAACTTTTTCTGCCGCTGTTAATGTTGCATCAACAATATCACTGGTATGGGCGCCCGATACAAATCCCGCTTCAAAGCTAGCTGGAGCCAAATAAACCCCTTGCGCTAACATGCCATGAAAAAATTGATTAAAGCGTTCGTTATTGCCATTCATGACTTGTGCATAGCGTGTGACTTTCTTTTCTTCTGTAAAAAACATTCCGAACATACTGCCTACATGATTAGTAGTAAATGGAATGCCACATTGTTTAGCAACCGATTCTAGGCCCGTGGTTAATTGCTCAGTGCTGGCAAATAATTTTTCATAAAAGCCGGCTTCAGATACTAAGTTTAATGTCGTTAACCCTGCCGCCATGGCAACAGGATTACCCGATAATGTACCGGCTTGATAAATAGGGCCGGTGGGCGCTAATTCTTCCATAATGTCGCGTCGGCCACCAAAAGCACCAACCGGCATGCCGCCACCAATTACTTTTCCAAGCGTCGTTAAATCGGGTGTTATACCGTAATGACCTTGTGCACCTTGAGGGTGGACGCGGAAGCCTGTCATCACTTCATCAAAAATCAGCAGCGCGCCAGAGGCGTCACACACATCACGCAGTGTCGATAAAAAACCATCGATAGGCGGCACACAATTCATATTGCCGGCCACTGGCTCAACAATAATACAGGCGATGCTATCGCCTTTTTCAGCGAATACCGCTTTTACCTGTTCAATATCGTTATAGGTAAGATTTAATGTGTGTTTAACCAATGACTCTGGGACACCCGGTGAGCTGGGTACGCCAAAAGTCAGTGCGCCCGATCCTGCTTTGACTAATAGCGAGTCAGAATGACCGTGGTAGCAACCTTCAAATTTTACGATGGTATCGCGACCCGTAAAGCCTCGCGCTAAACGAATAGCACTCATTGTGGCTTCGGTGCCGGAGCTGACCATGCGCATCATTTCCATGCTGGGCACTATTGATTTTATACGCTCTGCCAAGGTGGTCTCGATTTCAGTGGGTGCGCCAAAACTTAAGCCGTCCGCCATTTTTGCTTGCACTGCAGCAATAATATCGGGTTGTGCATGACCTAAGATCATTGGTCCCCACGATTGCACATAATCGATATAGCGCTGGTTATCACTATCAATAACATAAGCGCCCTTAGCGGATTTGATAAATAACGGCGTGCCACCGACTGCTTTAAACGCTCGTACCGGCGAGTTGACACCCCCAGGAATCGATTTTTGGGCTTGTTGAAACAATTTTTCTGAGGTGGGATTGGCGGTCGTTGTCATTTCATCATCCGTACTATATGAGGTGAAGGGTGAAAGCGTAAAAGCAATCAATCATCGTTATTGGTCAATTGACTTACCTAATATTGGTAAGTAAGGGCTTAGCTGTAATTCTACCTGAACCGCTTGCAAATTCGGATATTTAGTTATGAGTCAAAAGTAATACCGATGACGGCCATTATTGGATCAATCTATTATTCTCTCGTTTAACAAGCAGTCGTTAGGTGGGAGACGAATACAAAAAGTTCGAGCGTGGATTAAAAACTGCGCAAAGAGTGGAAATAGGGTCCGATAATTGTTAAAGCTCTGTCTTGAATGGGAACATTTCATCAATTGATTGATCCATTAGTGAGTAAGTTGTGCCGATGGTCTAGCGCGTAATTCTGCAGCTGAATTTGCTGTTTGGCTAAAGCATCTACCGCCAAAAGTTAAAACACTCAATTTCAGCTAACGAGTTTATCGATAAGATTTTGTTGTTATGTCGATAGGGCGACATCAATGGGAAAAGGGTTAATGGATAACACGTTATGGATAAAGAAACTTTACTAGAAAGAGTGCGTCACTCAGATCAACTGCCCATGTTGCCAGATGTGGCGGTGCAAATTATCGACATGAGTAACGACAGAGAGCTATATGCCGAAAAAATCAGTGAAGTGATTGCTAATGATCCGGTTTTAAGCGCGCGATTGTTACAGGTCAGCAACTCCTCTATATTTCCTTTTCGGCATGAAATTACCCATTTGAATCAAGCGTTAGCGATATTGGGCATTCAACTCACCATGAGTATTGCGATTGGCTTTGCCATTGTTGACATGATGCGCAGCAGAGAATCAAAAGACTCAGGCTTTAATCATGATGCCTTTTGGCGAAAGAGTGTGCTGGGCGCTATTGCTGCTATTGAAATGCGCAGTGAATTAAACGGTATAGAGCAGGGAGATTTATTCGTTGCCGCATTAATGCAAGATATTGGCATGATTGCCCTCGAGGCTTTTGAGGGGAAAAAGTATACACAGATAGTCAATGGCGCGATAAACCATTTGGATTTGCTGGAGTTAGAGCGACGTATGTTTGGTGTCGATCATGCTGAAATTGGTGCAGCGATACTAGAGCGTTGGCACTTGCCGACTATTCATATTAATGCCGTTCGCAGCAGTCATTATTTGTTAGAAGCTAAATCGATAAGTGAATTAACAGAGCTGGAATATGCGGTAGCGCTATCAGGTATGTTAGCTGAACAGTGGATCAGCGAATCATCCCATCAGCAAGATCTTGATAATGCTATACAACGAGCGGTAGAGCGTATAGGCGCGCAGGGCTATAAAAACATCATCAATAAAACCATGGATGCTGTTCCTGATGCTAATGAACTCTTTAAAATGAGTTTGCTGACGCCAGAACAGCTGTCTGATATTAAGTCATAAAGCGGCTTCAATTAGTCAATTTATAGTCATAAAAATTAGATTTAATAATTGCTTATAACGATGCTTCGAGCATGGTATCTACAGTCATTTTGTAGTCTAATTCTATGTGTTGTTAGTCATAAATTAGAGAGTGCCACATTGAAGAAGAAATGGTTTACCCATCACGAATTTTGGCATCCTCGATTATTTGAATTGCCTTTCTATATCTATTTAGGTCTCTATTGTTTAATTCAGCGAGTGAGCATCCCTTCGTTAGCAAAAGCGAATGCCGCCCTTAATCATGGTGAAATTGGTATTGGCTCAAAATTCCATACCCAGCAGCAATTTGATCAACAATTATTTTTACCCACGACGGTATTAGCCGCTGATTTACCGGTAGCTGAAAAAATTTCTGCCATTCATTCATTCGCCACGCTGCATCATTACCCGTTAATATTAAAGCCAGATATTGGTTTAGTAGGAAAGGGGCTTATAAAAATTATTGATGAGCAATCGATTGAACGTAGCGCCCATAAAATAACAGGCAACTATTTATTACAAAAATTTACCCCCTATACATTTGAGTGTGGAATTTTTTATACTCGAAAATTGGGACGACCAAAAATTACAGGCATTAATCAAAAACACTTTCCCACTGTTATGGGTAACGGTAAAGATAATTTGCAGCAATTGGCACAGCAGCATTATCGTTATACCCATCATTGGGCCACATTTTTGCAGTACTTTGATCTGACTCAAGTTCCCGCACTGGGCGAAAAAATATGCCTTTCATTTATTGGCTCTCATACTATGGGCTGTAAATTTACCGATGATACCCATTGGTTAACAGCCGAATTAGAAGCGAAGATATTTAGCCTGTTTGAGAATCAGCCGAATTTTAATTTCGGACGCTTGGACATTAAAGCAGAAAGCAAAGAAGCCATGTTACGCGGTGAGTTTGTCGTCATTGAAGTGAACGGCGTGTCATCGCTTCCTACCCATATGTTTGATCCTGATTACTCTTTAATCGAGGCCTATAAAATATTTTTTAAGCATGGAAAGGACTTGGTCGATATTGCAAAAGAGCATCGGCATGTAAAAATGGATTTATTGTCCTTAGGTGAAATATTAAAAAGGGTCAAGAATAATCAAAACCAGCTCGATCAATTACATATGGATCTGAAAAGCCAACAAAGTTAACAAATATCTAGCCATACATATGCCTTGTCAGTAGCAATCTTTTGATACGATAGGCCCATTGATGTAATACCAAGGCAATATTCAATATTTAAAAGGAATAAAGATGAACAAATATTTTAGAACAATGACACCATCGGCACTTATATTAAGCGCTTTAATGACTACCCTTATGGCTTCTCAAGTAAATGCTAATGAGTTAGAGCTTTCAATTAATGAAGAATTTATTGATTTGCGCTTCACTAGTGCCTATGAGCAAGATTTTGCTGGGGAGTTTGCGTTCATGCATTCAGATTCTAATGATTTGACTGCCGACCAAGTGAGTTACCGATTCTTTACCAGTGATAGTGATACCGGTCTTCAGTTAGGCGCCAAAGCGTTTTGGTTAGATGTTGAAAGCGAGGGTGGATTTGGTATTGGCCTAGGTCTGGGCTTTACCCGTTCATTATCAGAAAAAATGGATATCGGTTTTCAGCTGCATTATGCTCCCGATATTATAACCGGTGGAGATTTTGATAACGTACTTGAATACGATCTGCGACTTAACTACCAAATGGTTGAAAACGGTTCATTTTTTATTGGCTATCGAAATATTGAAGCTGATAATGGAACGGTAGATATTGACGTTTATGAAGACCCTTATTTTGGTTTAAAATTCGAATTTTAAACCGGCCTGTTAATTCTTACTTGCATTAAAATAAAAGATAAAAAAGAGGAAAAAATGAAATTAGAAACTAAAGCAATCCATTCTGGTTTTGATGATGACCCTACTACACGTGCTGTAGCGGTTCCTATTTATCAAACCACTTCTTATAGTTTTCGTGATACACAGCATGGCGCCGATCTTTTTGATTTAAAAGAGCCGGGTTATATTTATAGTCGTATCATGAATCCAACATTGGATGTGCTAGAGCAGCGCCTAGCGGATATGGAAGGTGGAATTGGTGCACTTTGCATGGCCTCAGGCATGGCTGCAATTACTGCGAGCATTCAAACCGTTGCAAGTGCCGGCGATAATATTGTCAGTGTCAGCGAGCTTTATGGTGGTACTTATAATTTGTTTGCTCATACATTTCCGCAGCAAGGGATTAATGTAAGAATGGCATCGGGTAATGATATTGCTGGCTTAGAAAAATTAATTGACGAAAAAACGAAAGCCATTTTTTGTGAATCGATTGGTAACCCTGCGGGCAATATCGTTGATCTTGAAGCTTTATCAGCCATGGCGCATAAGCATGGCATACCAGTGATTGTTGATAACACGGTTGCTAGTCCTTACTTATGTCGGCCGTTTGAATTTGGTGCCGATATTGTTGTTCATTCATTGACTAAATATATTGGCGGTCATGGTACAACGATTGGCGGCATTATTATTGATTCTGGAAAATTTGATTGGAAAGACAATCCACGCTTCCCACAATTTAATGAACCAGACCCTTCTTATCATGGCGTGGTTTATGCTGAAGCATTAGGCGAGGCCGCTTATATTGGTCGTGCTAGAGTGGTACCGTTACGAAATATGGGTGCAGCTTTATCGCCTTTTAATGCTTTTTTAGCGTTGCAAGGGTTAGAGACTTTAGCCTTGCGTATGGATAGACATGTTGAGAATGCGCAAAAGGTTGCGGAGTATCTTAAAAGTCATAAAAAATTAAGCTGGGTAAACTATGCTGGTTTAAGTGATAGCCCATTTTATGATGTGGCTCAGCGTATGGTAAACGGTAAGCCTTCAGCTATTTTAAGTTTTGGTATTAAAGGCGGTGCTGAAGCAGGTGCAAAATTTATTGATGCACTGCAGATGATTAAACGTCTGGTTAATATTGGTGATGCAAAAAGTTTAGCCTGTCACCCAGCGAGTACTACGCATCGTCAGTTAAATGATGAAGAGTTAGCTTCGGCAGGGGTGAGTGCAGACCTTGTACGTCTATCGATTGGCATCGAACATGTTGATGATATTATTGCTGATATAGAGCAAGCGTTAGAGCAAACGGCTAGCTAATATTACTGATATCTAACTTTTCTCCAGAGCCCCTCACTCAGCTGCTCAACGGATTCGGTTTGTCCTGCGTGCAGCCAATCAACAATTTGTTTCGCAACATCAGGCAGTATCATGCTTGGTGTTGCGTTATCGATTGTGCCTAGCCATTGCTGAATAATATCAGCATCTAATGCTTGCATTGTTACGGCATAATTTAATTGCTGCAAGGCTGCGGCATTACTTTGCTGTTCCATCTGTCCGCTTTGCGGTTTGGTTAATATAGGTAAGCCTAAATGTAAGCATTCACTGATAAGTTCAAAGCCCGCATTGCAAATAACACCATCGCTTGCGGCAAGGTCACGTTTAAATCCATTAAGACAAGTTTTGCGCAAAGCAATATGGCCTAAATCTTGATCCGTATTTTGTGCTGCATAGACTGTAAAACAATAATCTTTATGGGGCAGTAATAATTTTTGCACAGCTTCTTGGTTTTCGAAAGGTAAATAAACCAATATTTTTTTTTCAGTTTTCTCTGTGCCACACTGTTCGTTTGTTAGTGTTGTATGCTCGGTATCAATAATGGGCGGCAAAATAGTGTTGTTACCAAAATGATCCCAGTGCAGCCCCATTGAAATTGACGCGGGTGAAAAATGTCGCATAATACTGCGTGTAAGAGGATTGTCGCCGGCACGAGGAATATTATGGTTAAACGCGTATTGATGGCCTATCCCAATAGTTTGAGCGCCGCATAGTTTTCCTGCCCATGCACAGACGGGTTCAAAATCAGTAATAATTAAGTCGTAGGATGTTACATCGAGTGATATGACGTCAGACATAAATTGAAAAAAATTATTGTTTAAGAGAGTTTTTTTATAGCTGACAGCACCATCAATACTGTAAAAAGTTAAACCGCGTACGCATATAAAATCGCCAAATATTTCCATGTCAAAAAAATCATCACGGTCACGGCCCGAAAACAAATAAGTCACATCAATATTGGTTTTTTGAAAATGACGAGCTAGCATTCTTGCTCGACTAATGTGACCGTTACCGGTGCCTTGAATGCCGTAAAGTATTTTCATAGTGTAATGAGTCCAGCAATGAGTTGAATGAAGAGGGCGTCCAGCGAAATTAATGGATAGGCAACTATTGGCATAGCCAAGCGACACTGCTACCTAAACAAATGCCAGCGATAATGTCGGCAGGAAAATGTACGCCAAGAATAACTCTAGAGATGCTGACACTGCTTGCCCAGATAAACATGACTGTTGATAGTGCTGGAATATAGCTCGATACCAATATGGCTAATAAAAAAGCCGCCGAGGTATGTCCGGAAGGAAAGCTAAACTCGTCGGATGCTGAGATAGTGGCTTTAAAGGTAGGCAATGCAGCTTCTGGACGTTTTCGTTTTAAGTTGTTTTTTAATAACCAGTAGAGACTTCGCTCAATAGCAAAGCTAAACACTATAAGCTTTAAAAAAGGCAATGCGTCATGTCCCACAATGGCGATAATCAATAAAGGCATAAGCACTTGAAGATAGCCATCACCGCTATGAGAGATGATTCTTGTGTAACCAGGCAGGTTTCTTGAGCGGCATAAACTTGCACACCATAGAAATATGCGTTGGTCATAATTAGCCAGTTGCTGAAGAATATACATTACGGTAAGAGTAAAATAGCTGTATTAAAAAATTATTAATGTTTTATTACGCTATTATTACAGCTGTAAAATTGCCAGAAGAGTTAAAAATTGAGTAAGCTTATTGGGTAGGGCTCTCTTTTATAAAGGAATCAATACAAATAATATGAATAAAAAGACGATTTCAGCTGCAATGAATGAGCGACCCGAGCATATGCCAACGCGGAATAATTCGGTAATCACTTATATAGCGATGTTTTTTTGGTGGCTATCGGGGTGGCGTACGGTTGGATCCTTGCCCAATGAGAAGAAAATACTAGTTGCCGCTGCGCCGCATACCTCTAACTGGGATTTTATTGTTGGCTTACCTATTATTCTTACTTTGGGTATTAAGGGTTCAATTATGATGAAAAAAGAGGCGTTTATTTGGCCCTTTTCTTATCTATGGCGCTGGATCGGTTTTATTCCAATTGATCGCCACTCGCCAAAAGGCGCAGTGGGTGCTGCGGTCGAGTATTTTGAAAATAATGAAGCGATGTGGTTTGTTATGTCGCCAGAAGGTACGCGAAGTAAAATTAAGCATTGGCGATCGGGATTTTTAAATATTGCACACCAAGCCAATGTACCCATATTGTTAGTGTCATGGGATTTTCCCACTAAAACGGTTACGTTTGGTCGAGTGATGCGCACTTCAGGTGATTATGAAAAAGATATGCTTGAGGTTCGTGAATACTTTAGCCAATTCACGGGTAAGCGTCCCGAAAATCACTAAAATTTATTGTTGATTACTCAATGCTTATTGCTTAATGGATTGTTAAAGTTTCTTTGATAATACTTTAGATTTTCGCTGATAGTTATACAGCGATTGTTTTGCTTCGGGCAAATCATCGAGCTGAATTTCAGAAAATCCATTTTCAATAAACCAATGTGCCGTCTGTGTCGTCAACACAAATACTCGCTGAATGCCTGCCGCGCGTGCATTCACTTCTAAGGTGTTTAATAAGTTAGCACCGCGTGTGCCATTTCGATAATCCGGATGAGTGACGATGCAGGCAATTTCACCGCTATCGCAATCATAGGGATAGAGTGCCGCGAGCGCGACAATTAAGCCTTCACGTTCGACTACCGTAAAATAATCAATCTCTTCTTCTAGTTTGTCACGATCACGCCTGACTAATACGCCTTGCTTTTCGAGTGGCGAAATAATATCGATAATGGCCGGTATATCATCTTCGGTTGCTTGGCGCGTGACTTCGAAATTAGCACTTTGTATTAATGTTCCCGCACCATCAACGGTATAGAGCTCTTGTAGTAGAGCGCCATCATTAGCGTAATGCATTAAATGTGCACGCGGCACGCCGCCCTCTACACTGGCAATAGCTGTTTTGGCGCAGCGTATAAATTCGCTGTTTTGATCTTGGTCTGCAATATTGTTTTGAGCACTGGCTGGATCAAGTTCTCTGAGTAATTGACCTTGCGCATTACTAATACCATCGCGATCGGTAAAGGCAATTAATTTATCGACTTGAAGAGCAATAGCAATTTCGCTGGCCACTTGTTTATAGCTCAAGCTAAAAGCTTCACCTGTTGGCGAGTAGCCTAATGGCGATAGCAGTACAACATTGCCTAAGTCGAGCAAGGTATTCATGGCGACTGTATCAATTTTTCTAACGAGTCCAGTATGCTGTAAATCAATGCCATCAATAATGCCCGCAGGTTTTGCGGTAATGACATTGGCAGAAGCTACTCGCACTCTAGCACCATGCATTGGCGAGTTAGGTAGCCCCATAGACAATCGCGTTTCTAATTGTGAGCGAATTAAGCTGGAGGCCTGAATGGCTGCATCCATAGTCGCCTGATCACTGACGCGAAAGCCTTGTACAAATTGGCTTTCAATATTTTGCTGTTCTAGTTTGGCATCGAGCTGTGCGCGCAAGCCATGCACAATCACAATACGCGTGCCCAAGCTATTGAGTAGGGCAATATCGTGAATGATATTACTGATATTAGGATGCGCAACGGCTTCGCCACTGAGCATCATGACAAAGGTTTTACCACGATGAGCATTAATATAAGGCGTGGCCTGACGAAACCAACGAATAAGTTGGCTGTAGTCTTGGTTGCCATCACTGTTGCCGAGAGGACTTAATAGTTTGGATAGATCATTCATAGATGCAGCTTACCGCTAGACGGACTTATAAGCAGTATTGCTGAATAAGACTTTTTAACAGATCAATACCAGGCTTAATCTGATCTTGGGCTAAATATTCGTTGGCTTGGTGCGCGCAGTCGATACTGCCTGGCCCCATAACAATGGTTTGCATGCCAAGCGCTTGCAGGTACGGTGCCTCGGTAGCAAAACCCGCGCTAATCGCGCTATGGCCAGTGAGTTTTTCAGCGAACTGTACCAACTCGCTGGTTTCTGGCTCTAAAAATGCACTTACACCATCAAATAACGAAGAGTGGTTAGCTGTTATATGGCTGCCCAACAACGTAGTGGCAACACGATCTTTAATGCTCCGGCGGACATCTTCGTTATGCATGCCCGGCAATAAGCGCACATCAAAGCGTAATTCACAGTGCTGACAGATTCGATTAGGGGCATCACCGCCATGAATACTCGCCAAGTTTAGCGTCGGTAAAATCACTTCAAAGGCAGGATTTTGATATTTTTTACCCCAGTCTTCTCTTAATGCCATTAATTCAGCGATGACTTTATGCATGGCATCTAGAGCGCTATTACCCAAAGCGGGGTTAGATGAGTGTCCTGAACGACCTTCGAGAGAAATTGACTCCATCATCACGCCTTTATGCATGCGCACAGGCTTTAAGCCAGTG
>Ga0209833_1001103_pt1 | contig 18493 bp, 9 predicted proteins | sample COGITO_mtgs_1105_3_FD_184797 | JGI IMG/M metagenome (GOLD analysis project Ga0209833, IMG submission 184797) | Pelagic marine microbial communities from North Sea - COGITO_mtgs_110506 (SPAdes) (version 2) | ecosystem: Environmental > Aquatic > Marine > Epipelagic ... | reverse complement strand
TAAATAACTTTGATTTCCTCCAGACGTTAGCAACATCTTCACTAATAACAGATAATTTCTTATATTATGGGGGTGGAGCAGTAGATGATGGTTTTTCTACGGTACTTGTTGATCCTATGAAATATAAAATTGACAAAATTACATTTGGAGGGGGATATGGTGGATTTGAAAGCAATTATGGTGAAGTAATATATGGTACAAATTATAGTAGTAGTGTATTTTTTGAATTAACAGTAGTTACAAACTCAGGGTTTGTACCTGTAAATGAAAACGAAGTACAAATTTGTTTTGAAATTAATGGGGAACCTTATAGTGGTTTAACAGAATCTGAAGTTTCTGCCTCTGAATTTTTCGCACAATACCCCGATTTTGTACAACAGTGGAGTGAATCAATAGTACCTTCTTTAGGTATTACACCCCCATACAATCAAAATATTACGGAATCAAACGGAGTACCTCCAGTAAATTATCCTAGATTAGATCAAAGAGAATTTTATAATGGAGAATTTGGTGATGATATTCAAGTAGGTATGAATGAAATCTGTAAAACATTCTTTGGACAGGATGCTATTATAGATTACTTCTTTAGAATCAATTGGTTTAATAACAATTCTAGACTTGAAGAAAATTTTATATCTAATTTAGATATCCCAGCACCTGGTAATGTGTGGTTTTGGGCAGATACGGTTAACCAACTAGGAGAATTAACACCAGGTTATAATATAAATATAACTCAAAATTTCCAAAACACACCCTACCCTGTTAATACATCATTTTCTACTTCTACCTTTACAACAGATGGTAGTGGAACAGGTGCACAACTTCAAATCAATACAACAACAAATCAAGCTGCCCAAAATTGGTTAAGTGTACGAATATTAGGAACCAATGTAGGGTCAGGATATGCTGTAAATGATACTATAACAGTATCTGTAAGTGAATTACAGAGTTTAGGATATACTACAGCAACACAACCTTTAATTATACGTTTATTAACTAGGGATGTTGCTAATAATGTAACTAATAAGGTTAAATATATTAAAATGTCTAATGTTGACGTTAATGGTGAAACAATTCAACCTTACATTGCTAGTAGTGAATATGTAATATTTACTTTAACAGGCGCATCAAATTGGAGAAATGCTATTAGAGAAGGTTTTCAAACTTGGTATATAGCAAATACTTCATTACAAGATGATGGTATTCCTAATAATGAGGATGCAACTTTATTATTAATTAATGAACCCCCATCATCGGATGCTGTTAATTCATTTGATGATTCATTTTATGATTTAACTTTTAGTGCAAGTGGAGTATTTAGTTATTATGCTACATCTTCAGGAGAAGATCCAAATGTAATTCCTGCAACTGGATTTACAGAATCAATTGCACAAGGTTATTTCCCACCAGTCCCTACATACCCTACAGAATCATTTTTTAAAGGATGGGATTCAGCAAGTTATTTCCAAACAACAGAAACAGGAGGTGTTGTTAGAGTATCAACAGGTGATGGTTTTAACACAGATACCTTTAGAAATTTCAATACAGGTTCAAGAGAATTTGATGGAGATTCTACAAATTCCCCAAGTGAGGTACCATGGTTTATGGATGCTAAGAATGACACATATCATGCTTTAAGTGCTTCATCTACTTTAACAGGAGGACCAGCATCAGTAACAAAATTAGCACTGTATAATGGTGACATAACAGCATCAGCAGTCCCTATTGGACCTGCTTTTAACCTTTATTCACCACCTGCAACGATAACAATTACACCAGTTTTTACACCAACAAATGGAACTCCGGGTAATCTTAGTACTACTTGTGGTGGTAATTTTACTGTACCCGGATCATCTACTAGTTCAGATGCTGATAGAACAAGAACCATGAACGTTAATGTAAATGGTAATCCAACTACTCAATGGGTAATGTTTATACAATATAATATTGATGGTACTTGGCAAACTTCAAATAGTACAACTGGTATTGATCCAAATTGGTTACAATTTGTAGGGCTTACAGTAGAACCAAACCCAGATTATAATGCCAATGGGGGAATAGGAACAGGTAATGCAACCATAACTGTTAGAGCATCTGCTGGGGCAAATGATCCTGGTGATGGAACACAAGAATCAGTAAGAAAATTTAGAATTTATATTGGTAATTACACTAACCTAAACGAATTATATTATTGTGAATACCAACAAGAAGGATTTTTTGATGGGGCAACAATACCAGGAGGAACTGGACAACAATAAACAATAATAGTAGAAATATAGTTTTAAAATATTTATAACAAAATAACATAAATGGCAGTAGCTCCAACACCAGACATAAGGTATTATCTTAAAGAAACAACTAATCAGATATTAGTATCAGGTTCTTCTAATAATTTAGATATGAATCTTAAACTTAATTCTATTAAGGATCCTACAACGGTAGCTAATAGTAATTATAATTCTAAAATATCAGCCTTAGGAGAAAATGTTTCATATATAGTACAAAATGGAGTAGAATTTACTAATTTAATATTAAATCAAAATTTACCCTTTACTTCACCAACTACATCTGCAACTAATACTGCTACTATAACAAAAAATGGTAGTGAAAATGGTACTGGGGCAATATTCTTTTTAAAATCTGTAGGTTCAAATATTAACCAAGTTAAAGTTAATAACACAGGATCAGGATATCAAGTAGGAGAAACTATAACATTTACACAATCAGAATTACTAGCTGAAGGATTTACAGATGTTTCAAGTGGTATAGTTATTACTTTAACCAATAACCAAATAGTAGAATCATCTACAGAAATTCCACTTAGAAACGATCAAGAATTATGGGTATATAGAGGATATAACACTGATGGTGGAGATGGAAATACTTATAGATATAATCCACATTTACATAGACCCTATAAGGCTTATATTGTAACAGAAACCGGATCTGGTAAACCAACTAACCCCTTCCTACCAGAAGGTGGTAATGTATATACTGCCGATGCGGGTAGTAATGTAAACATAAATAATGTTTATTTAGAGGGTACATTAGCGGAATTAGGTAATGGTGTTTTAAATGGTGTAACCCAAACTAATGAACAAGTAAGTGGTTCCTTTGTAGTTCATCGTGAAGAAATGCAAGTTAGACCTTGGGTTTTTACTCAATATACACAAATATCACAAAACCCACCTTCATCAGGTGCATTTTTTAGAGTATACCAAGAAAATGCTACAACAACAGGTACCGGGTATCAATTTAGAACAGGTACTACTCCCCCTATAGCTAGCAATACAATAAGGTATAACAATTCTAATGTTAATCTTGCAACAGAAATATATGTAGGTGATGAAAATTTTGGGGGTCTTTTCTTTTCAACCTTAACAACTTTATCTGGATCAGTAGAAAATTTTAATAAAGATGCAGGTAAAATAAGAGTTTCTCAATTCTCAAACGAACTTAATAATGTTACTTTTGATATTACTAGTTTAGAATTAGTTTCCGGTACTGATTCTTATATGAAATTAACAGTAACTAACCCAACACCAAGTTTAGGGTATAGTGCTCTTCCTTCTTTTGAACCTATAACACTAGTTTTATCGGAATTTAGTAAATTAACAAATAATATACAACAATCACAAGGTACTACTATAAACTTACAACCAGAGGTATCTAATGTTGGTTTAAGAAATGGAGATTATTCTTATACAAGTAGTTTTTTCTCTACTTCAGGAACAGTTTCAAATGCCAATGATGCTGTAGGGACTACACAATTTGGTTTAAGTTCATATTATGGGTATTTTGTAAAATATAAAATATCTTATGATAATGCCAATGTTGGGGAAGAAACAATAGATGTTAACTTTTCAAGTAGTACTAACGATTTAGTTCCTAATACCTTTGCACTAACTGAAGGTTTTGAAACAGGTATTATTGCTCTAACAGGAACAATATCAACAACAGGATTTACATACCCGAGTGGCCCAACACCTTCTCCAGAGGGTACATACTCTTCAGATCAATTAAATATATCAATAGAAAATAGAAATGCTAATCGCGCTAATATAACACCTCCAGATTTTTTCGCAACTAGATGGAGTGATGCTTATATTTCATTTTCACAATCCTTATCTTCTAGTATAGATGGTTTATATGTTTTTAACCAACTTCCACAAAACGATGTACAAGTAACGGCATCGATGTTTTTAACTGCGTGGACAGGTAGTGATGCAGCGGGTGCAGCAAAATACGCAGCTGCTATATACGCCACAGACGTATATGGAGAGGGTGAAACAGGCGATGGTCCAACTTGGCCTACCGCTTCAATTCGATTATATACTGGTAGTTACCCCTTTGATATTCCAACAACAGCTAATAATTTTGTAACAGAATCTCAATTTAAAAATGATTCAATTCATCTGGGTGGTTATGCCATTACTATGAGTTACTTAATACCTTCACAATCTCTTAATGTTAAGGATTGTTTATCTTTATCATTACAAGTATCATCAGGTTCAGCAAATTCTGCTTCTGTACAAAATTCTTTAGTAGTACAATATTACGAATTAGAATTTAATACACCTCCTGGTATACAGACTGGAGATGGTTTAGTACCAACATTTATAGAAAATGCATTTTCAGGTTCATTTGGGTTTGATAAAGCTTTGGATTGTCAACCTTTACTAAACAATATTGTTCTTGAAAGAGAAAATAAAGAAATACAAATAGCAAATTATTCAACTGATGCATATACCCCAGTTAATTTTGAAGCAATAATAAGTGGTTCAGCACAAAAATCAACAGTACCAGCTTCTAATTATACTCAAGTAGCTAGTATTAATCCTAGATATGATGGTTCGAGATCAAACTCTCAACAATTAAATATTTGGAATATAGGGGATACAGGAACATTTGGTAAAAAACCAAACATTGATTTAAAAGATGCCTTTTTTGGGTATTTTAGTGATATAGATGATCCATACCCAAATATAAACGGTTTAACTAAAGTTAATTTAAGTTATTTAATTGATGAACAGGGTAATGCCTTACCTCCTACACTAGAGGATCAGTTAAGTATAGATACTTACAATTCAGTTTTTCCACCTACTACACAAGCAAGATTAGCAGCTAGAGATGGTAAAGACCAATTTAAACAATTAGGAAAACCTTCAAATATAAAAAGTATAATGAACTATGTAACACCTATTTTGTATACACAAAATTCAGGTGATAATTATGTAGTTACAATGTCATTATCAGGATCAGGATATATTTCAAGATATGATAACGGTGATGGTGAAGCACAAGTATTTGGTCGATTTGTAGCAGAAGGAAATGCTATTCCTACTGTTGGTGATGATCCCGTTGTAGGAACTAATCTACTAGAAGTAGAATATTTTATAAACCCAACTGAATCTGTTGTAATACCTGCGGGTAATGAGGACGTTTGGAATTTATCAGGTGCTAGTCCAGGTGCCGCTTATTATGACCCTACAACTTGGAATCAACCTTCTGGAAAAGATTTAGCAAATGAACAAATTGTAACAATAAAACATTCATTTGTAACTTCATTTGTAAGTGAAAGAAGAGGCCCCCAAGACGAACTTCAATTCTCACTTAAAATGTTTGATGATGCCGAAGATCAACCATTTAATTTAGAAGATATTACTTGTAGAGTATATACCATAGATGGGTCATCAACAGATATAGGAAGTGTTTTAGGTTTTGGTTGGTTTCATATGACAAATATAGTAGGATGGAGAACTGAAGTACTTAGAACCAGTGCTGGACCTATTAACCTTCCTAGATGGTTATTTTCAAGAGTACCAATTACTGGAGATGGTATTAATTTTTCTGTCGATTGGGAAATGTATGAAACCTTATATGATTATGGTTTAATGAGAGAAAGAGCACCTAGAGGTAATGGAGGAGTAATAGGTTTAGAATGGACAATAACAGCTAATTCAGGTAAATATACTATTAAATCTGGTTCTAAAATAAGATGGAGACTTAAGGGTTTCTATAAAATAGCTAATGGGGGTTACCAACAAGGTTTCTTTTTCCCAACAACTTATAATCCTACACCAAGTAATCCCTATACATCCGCAACTGTAAAAGGAGTAGGAGCATACGATCACCTATTAGATGAAGCAAATACAGCACAAGCTCCATTTTGGGTAATTCCAGACCAATTCATTGATAATAACTGGGATACATATAAAGAACAAAATGGTGGTGTTGGTAAATATTCTACAAAACAAGTTTTAATAATGCAATCACCAAACCTCAACGAGGCTTATGGTACAGATTTCAAACAAGGTGATACACCTTATATACCTGGAGCTTCACCATATTTCCCTGGTGGAATGGAACCAGAAGGTACAGCTTTTGATAGAATTGAAAATACAATACTTTTGAAAGAAGGAGATGAAATTAGATTTGCAAATAACGAAAACTTTACATATACAATTATACAAGTTTCTGCACCTGCTGAGAATCTTATGACAAATGGTAACCCCGGTGTAACTAAAGGTAGATTAAGAATAGTACTAGATAGAGAGGTAAACCAAGGATTAAATTTTGATTTCTTTTTTATAAGAAGACCAATTACAGTTGCAAATACTTTATATTTAGAACGTCAATTCCCTTATGCAGCATTAGCAAGTGCAAGTTTAAGTCAATCAATTGTAAGTTTTACTGGGTCAGAAAATAAACCTAATGTAGCAAATGAAGGAAATATAGGATTAGTATATAGTAGTGGAGTACCAATGTCAGGATCTTATACTGCTTCATTCAGTAGCTTGGAAACCGCAACTACTCCTGGTATATTGTTCCCTGATTTCCCTACCGACTATTTAATAGAAAGTGCTTCTATTATAGTAAATGACTTAATCACTAGAAGAATAATAGAAACTTAATAAGAATATATATTTATAACATATAATAATAAACACAAATGGGATATTTAAATAATTCAGTAGTAACAATTGATGCTATCTTAACAACAAAAGGTAGAGAATTATTAGCTGCTAACGATGGTTCGTTTAGAATCACACAATTTGCATTAGCAGATGATGAAATAGATTATACACTCTATAATCCAAGACACGTTTCAGGTTCTGCCTTTTATGGAGAAGCTATAGATGGAATGCCTTTATTAGAAGCATTTCCAGATGAATCTCAAATAATGAAGTACAAATTAGCAACCCTACCAAGAGGTACAGCTAAATTACCTGTATTAAATATTGGTTATGATGCTGTAACACTTCAACAAGGTGCTACATTAGCAATTACACCACAAACATTAAATTACTTAGGTAATGATCAAGTGTTTGAAACGTCAGGTTATAGTGTAACTATTGCAGATGTTCGTTTATTAAATACTTTTGAAGCAACAGGTATAAATACCGCAGCTGCTTCAACAGCAAATATTAATTCAACAACAACATTAGGAACAAATGTTTCTTCAACTATAACAGGTACACAGGTTACATTAAGAGCAACTACAGTAAATACACTGTTTGGTGCTAATAATACATTACTAAGTACTTTAACATTTACAGGTTTAGATAGTGGAGCAAGAATAACCATTCCAATCACTATTACTCAATCAACAACATAATAAAAAACACATGGGATTTAAAAGATTAGAAGCAGACGATTTTGTAGTAAGTGCGCAGGCACAAACTGCAACTTGTTGGACAAATAATTCACCAGCACTAACATCATTTTATACACAATCAAACCAAGTTAATGGTGCATCAGGTAAATACTATACAACAGTATTTAATCAAACACCTACATCACCAGAATCAAGAGCTCAGTTTGAGATTGCCTATGGTAATGAAACAGGAGGAGGAGCACTTGCTTTTAATGAAGTAGCAGCACCTGGTGTTTCACCTGCATCTACGATTTTTGGTCAATATAGAACATTAGTTTTAGAGGATGAAAATTCATCATTCGTGTTTGGTGGTGTTACAGGTAGTTCAATTTATGCTTTAAGTATAGAAAGAGCAGCTTATAAACAATCATTATTCCCAGGATCAATGAATCTAACATTGCTTGCAAATGGTGTAACAGTAACTTTAACAGATGATTCTGGTATGGTTAATGTTCCAACTTATTACGGTTCAATGAGAGCATATCAAATAATTAGTGGGTCAAATGGTATAGCAGCAACAAATACAAATAATAGAACTACATCTGAAGGTTATGCCGCAGTATCAGGTTCATATGGTTTATTCCTCCCAGATATTGGAACAATTTTATTAAATGGAAATGCTTTAGATAATGCTGCTGCTGATGGAGGAATACTATTAGGTACAGATGAAACTACTAATACTGCTGCTGACAACCCACAAAAAATGTTTGATGCAATAGTTTCGGGAGCAGATTTTGCTTTAAACTCAGAAGAAACAATTACATCAGATTTTGTATTTGTTAGAGCAAGAAACAGTGAATTTAACTATAGTGAAAACCCATCATATATTTCAGGGTCAACTGGAGAAGTTATTTATGACTATTTTATTAATAATCCCCAAACATACATGACATCAATTGGGTTATATAATGATTCAAATGAACTGTTAGCGGTAGCAAAATTATCAAAACCTTTAAACAAAGATTTCACTAAAGAAGCTCTTATTAGAGTTAAACTAGATTTTTAAAAATGAATGGGCGCTTACAAAACATTAAATTCACAGGATATAATAATATCACCCTTAGAGGTAACTAAAGGATTTTCATTTACTGGGAATGCCTTAACTGCCTCTGATGTAGGAGTTGATCGTTTTTTAGGAGCAAAATTTCAAACTTCCAGTGCTACAGGATATATAACAGAATTTTCACAATCTTCTATATATTATTCTGCTCAACAATTATACTACTCAAATTATATTTCAAGTAGTAATGGTGAGGTACAAAAAGCAAATATACAAAAAACCAACCCAGACGGAACTACACAAGGTAAAATAGATTCAAACGCATTTGAAAACTTTGAACAAACTAACCTTAACCCAGAGAAATACTGGCCTACTAGTTCTTACACAGCAAATGTATTAACAAGTTCTTTATATGGGGAAGCCATATATGGAGAAGATGTTTATGGTGCTCCCGCAAAATTTGATCCTACTATAGGAGTAGTATCAATACCAAAATCTTTATTTGGTGATTACATTTTACCTAGCTCTATTAATATTACAACCCCAAGTGGTAGCTATTATGATGATGGTGAAGGTAGACTAATAAGAACAAATATAAACGATACAACAACCGTAGTAGGTAATATTATTTACGGACAAGGTATGATTGTTTTTACAGGTGGGAATAGAAAAGAAGGAATTGGAGAGTTAGGAGATTGGGGTAGTGCAGAATATGGAGCAGGACTATATGGTGGAAGAACAATAGGAAATAACGATGTTGAAAACATTGTAAATACTGTTGACATAACTGTATCCTTTTCATCATCTTTTACTATTTATGAGACGCAATATAAATGTACGATATCAGAAAATGATTTTAATTATTCACAAAATCCTTCTACAATATCAGGTTCTAGCAATGACGGTACTGTTTATTCATATATCACGGGATCATATTTTTCCCCATATGTTACAACAGTAGGCTTATACAACAACAGCAATGAATTAGTAGCAATTGGGAAAATGGCGCAGCCACTTCCTACATCAAGAACTACTGATACAACAATTTTAGTAAACATTGACAGACAATAACCTTTTATATATTTATAATAAAATTAAACCCAATATACCATGGCAGTAGTACCAGCAAATACATTAAGCCCCGCAGGCATAATAACAGGCCAAACAGTAGAAGCAGCACAAGTAAAACAAGTAATAGATGCTTTCACTGGAGCCGATGATTATAATATCACAATTTCAGGATCTTTAGAACTAACAGGATCTTTAGAAACCACAGGTTCAGTATTCCACCCCGGAGTATATGATAACGCAGCCTCAGGAGCTGAATTAAATAATCCAATGGTACTAATAGGTGCAGATGGAGAATTTTTTAAAGGAGCACCAGCTGGAGGATCACAAGGGTCACAAGGTATTCAAGGTATTACAGGAACACAAGGTATTCAAGGAACAACTGGTACACAAGGTATTCAAGGTATAACAGGTGCTCAAGGTATAACTGGAGGATTAGGATCACAAGGTATTCAAGGTACTACTGGATTACAAGGTATTACAGGTGCTGATGGAGCTCAAGGTATTCAGGGTATTCAAGGTATAACAGGTACAGATGGTAATGATGGTGCTCAAGGTATTCAGGGTATAACTGGTGCCCAAGGTATTCAAGGTACTCAAGGTACAGATGGTCTAGTAGGATCACAAGGTATTACAGGTACTCAAGGTATTCAGGGTATAACAGGTATTCAAGGTACACAAGGTACTGATGGAACAGGTGCTGATGGTGCTCAAGGTATACAAGGTATAACAGGAGCTCAAGGTATACAAGGTATAACAGGTACTCAAGGAACAGATGGTCTAATAGGATCACAAGGTATTCAAGGTATTCAGGGTATTACAGGTATAGATGGTAACGATGGTGCTCAAGGTATTCAAGGTACACAAGGTACCGATGGAACAGGTGCTGATGGAGCTCAAGGTATTCAGGGTATTCAAGGTACACAAGGAACAGATGGTCTAGTAGGATCACAAGGTATACAGGGTATAACAGGTATAACAGGTGCTCAAGGTATCCAAGGTACACAAGGTACAGATGGTAATGATGGTAGTGGTGGTGCTCAAGGTATTCAGGGTATTCAAGGTATCCAAGGTATTCAAGGTATTACTGGAACACAAGGTACACAAGGTACCGATGGAACAGGTGCTGATGGAGCTCAAGGTATTCAAGGTATAACTGGTGCTCAAGGTATTACTGGAACACAAGGTACAGATGGTCTAGTAGGATCACAGGGTATACAGGGTATTCAAGGTATCACAGGTGCTGATGGTGCTCAGGGTATTACAGGTACTCAAGGTATACAAGGTATACAAGGTATAACAGGTACTGGATCACAAGGTATACAAGGTATAACAGGTATTCAAGGTACTCAAGGTACAGATGGAACAGGTGCCGATGGTGCCCAAGGTATCCAAGGTATTACAGGTGCTCAAGGTATACAAGGTATAACAGGTACTGGATCACAAGGTATACAAGGTATACAAGGTATACAAGGTATTACAGGTATAGGATCACAAGGTATTACAGGTGCTCAAGGTATAACAGGAGCTCAAGGAGCAGAAGGTTCAGGAGGAGGATCAGGAGATGTATTTAATACACAACAGAGATACTTATCTTTCATAGATGGAACAGATGTTGAAGTATATATAACATCAACCAGTAATATATTTACCGGAACTTGGGTAAGAACAGGAACAACATTAAGGTTTACAAAAAGTGGAGCTAATTTAGCACTTGGAGATGATGTAATTCTTTTTAATGTTAATGAAAGTGTAACAAATTATAATCATACAACTCCCCTTACAATAACACAAACAAATGGGTTATGGTTTGAAGTAACAGTTACAGATACAGGTGCAACATCGGGAGATGGAAGTTGTTTTGTTTGCTTTAAGGCAACAGCAACACATACCTCAGGTGATGTAACAGCCGTTGTAGTAGATGCACCTAATTATAGTACTTTTGGTTCCGGGAATCAATTAAATGTACTTACAGTTTTTGCAGGAAACCAAGAAAGTGGTTTAACATTAACAGTACCAGCAGGATTAAATCAAGGAGCAGGAGGATATACAGATAAAAATTCAATAAACCCAATTACTTTAGCAGCTGCGAATGCTGATGGTACTGGAACAGGAGCAAGTATAGTTCCTACTGCAACCTATAATTTAGGAACAAATTTCAATCAAATAGTAGTATCAAGTATTGATAATTTTTCACCCATTATATTGTCAGTTAGATTTTAATTAATATTTATAACTGTTATAATTAGTATAATTAAATCAAATAAAAAAACAATAAAAATATATGGCATTTCCAACAATACAATACGGTTCCCTAGGATACTCAGGTGCGGAATTATATTCAAATGAAAAAAATCAAAATTCATTTATTAGAATAACGGGTGATATAGTAAGTGGTCAAAACTTAATATCAAATGTAGTAGACGTTGCTGGGTATTTTGGACTATCAGAAGTAATGGTAGGGATGGTATTAGTATCATCCGGAGAATTTTCAGGGGATGTTATTATTACTGATATAACAGGTGATGTTATAACTGTAGATACAAATGCGATTGCAAATGGTTCTACCCAACTATGTAGAATTAGACCTCCAAAAGGAATGTATTTCTTTGAGTCGGCCTCATTTAGTAAAGTAGGTGGTAGTGTAACAAATAAACCTAACGATTTAAGAGATGTTACAGGTTCAGAAGATCCAGATTATAACGCAGCGGATCTACCATGGGGTATTTTAGCACCCTTATCTTCTACAGGTAGTGTAGATACAACAAGTGTAGGATCATATGGTCAATACATCATAACAAAAATACAAAGTAGAATAAGTAATACAGAAATGAATTTCTTTGCAACAGCAAGTAATTCATTACCTTCATTTATAGAGGATTCGGGTAGTCAAGTAAGTGCAGGATCAACTTCATTAATGTTATCTCAAATAGATAACAACTTAATGACAATAGCAGGTGCTGCTGATGTAGGTGGTGGTGGTCAAGGTTTAGCCTTAGCTGCTTACCAAAATTCAGTAGCCTCAATATTTAGTACATTAACATCTGGTTCAGGTGGAACAGCATTTCCATTTACAGGATCAGCAGAAATATCAGGTAGTATTGATATGACAGGTAGTTTTTCAACACTACTAAATAGCAGTGAACTTTTCTTAATAAAAAGTGCTACGGCACCAACACAAAGTTTATTTCAAATAGATAGTGAAGGTATTGCTACATTTAGAGTTCAACCTGATGGAACTATACCATCGGCAGTTGAAGGAGGATTATATTTTACTACAGCATCCGCTTATATAGGAGTTAAATAGTAATCAAAAAAAAAAATAAAAAAAAAACATTAATAAACAAAATAAGTTGCATATTTATAACCGAGAAAATTCTCAAAAATTAATAATAATTAAAAAAAACAATTAGTCAATGGCAACATGGAAAAAAGTAATCGTATCCGGATCATCAGCTGAACTTTCAGCATTATCCTTAGATACAGCGTTACCCGTAGCATCGGGTGGTACAGGAGTAAGCACACTAACAGATGGTGGTTTAGTCCTAGGTAGCGGAACAGGAGCGGTTACGTCTCTTGGTCAAGCTACGAATGGTCAATTAGTAATAGGTTCTACAGGAGCAGATCCTGTATTAGCAACACTTACTGGTGGATCAAATATTACAGTAACAAACACAGCAGGTGGTATTAGTATCGCTGCAACAGGTTTAGGTTCAGGTACAGTACAAAGTGTATCAGCAACTGGAACTGAAAACGGAATTACATTAACTTCAGATGGAGATAGTGTTAACCCAACAATTACATTAGGTGGTGCTTTAACAGGTGTAACAAATTCTCAGTTAGTAAATGATGATGTAAGCTTCGGTGGAGTAACAGTAGCATTAGGAGGAGCAGATGCAACTCCAGCATTCGATTTATCGGACGCAACAAATTACCCAACATCAGCTTTAGTTGGTACAATAACTAATGCACAATTAGCAGGTTTAATTGCTAATGATAAATTAGTAAATGATGGTATTACAATTGCAGGTAATGATATTTCATTAGGAGGATCAATTACAGCAGCTACAATATTATCTGGTTCAGGAGTAGTATCAGGATCTGACGCCGTTCCAAACCCATTAGCGGATGGAAATGGTATTGCAGATTTCTCTTATGATGGAGGAACAGCAGGTATCCTAGTTGCAGTAGAAGCAGATGGTTCTACCTTAACAGTAGGAGCAGGTGGTGTAAAAGTATCAGATGATGGAATTACAGCAACACAAATTGCAGATGACGCAGTTAGAACAGCAGCTATAGCAGATGGTGATGTAACAAATGCAAAATTAGCAAATGATAGTGTAACTATTGGTTCTACAGAAGTAGATTTAGGAGCAACGGCTACAACATTAGCAGGATTATCAAGTGTAACTTCTACAGCATTTACAGGTTCATTAATTGGTAATGCAAGTACATCTACAAAAATTGCAAGTATTACAAATAGTAATATTGTTCAATTAGCTGCTACACAAGCATTAACAAACAAAGATTTAACAGGTGCAGGAAATACTTTCCCAACCTTTAATCAAGATACAACAGGTACTGCTGCCACGGCATCATTAGCATTAAGTGTTGCCGCAAATTCAGTTGCTTTAGGAACTGATACAACAGGTAACTATGTTGCTACACTTGGATCTGGAACTGGTGTAACAATTGGATCCAATACGGGTGAAGGTTCAACTCCAACAATAGCTGTAGATTATGGCTCAACTGCTAACACGGCAGTAGAAGGAGATACAACTGCAACATTCGCAGGTACAACAAATGAAATTACAGTATCAGATACTTCCGCTCAAGCAATTGGTGGAAATATTGCTTTAACAATTGGTTTACCAGATGATGTAACAATTGGACAAGATTTAACTGTAACAAGAGATGCTTTAATTTCTAGAAACGCAGTTATATCGGGTAACTTAACAGTTGCAGGTACAGCAAGTTTCCAAAACACTCAGAATTTAGATGTAGCTGATAGATTTATTAGAATGGCATCAGGTTCAACCGCAGTTGGAGATGGTGGTATTGTAGTACAACAAGATGGTCCTGCAAATGGTGAAGCGTTTGCTTACGATGCAGCAACAACTAGATGGAGTACAACAGGTTCATTTGATCCAAGTACAGAAGCTTATACACCAGACTCATTTATATCATTGGTAATAGAAGAAAGAGTAGGTTATGAGCTTAATGATGTGGGTGCTAAATTCCAGAAAAAAGGTAACATTTTTATAGCGAATGACCAAGACATATTTATTTATTCATAAGAATATGTAAATGGGTTTTAAAGCAGGAAGTACAATAACAGGAAAGGCAGACCCAGCAATGGGTCTGCCAATTCTTACTAGAGAAGAGATATTTTTTATGTTAAATATTATTCGTAAATCAACCTTTACAGGGGGAGAAATGGAGGAAATTTACAATTTAACCTTAAAACTACAAAAAATGTATCTTGATTTAGAAAAATTTAAAAATAGATAGTTATGGATATATACACATTAGAAAACTTATCATTAAGAGAAATAAAGGCATTGTTAGTAGGAATAAAAGAAATTAACATTAAGGGAATAGATGCCATGTTTATTGGTACTTTACAACTAAAACTTCAGGAACAAATAGCTCAAATAGAAGAGCACATAGTATCTGAGGATCAACAAATACCCTTACCTCCTATAGAAAGTTAATTAACCCTGTTCTGTTAATATTTATCATTATATATACAATATAACATGGCGAACTGGAAAAAAGTTATAGTTAGCGGATCAAACGCGGCTTTAAACACATTACAATTATCTTCAACCCCCACAGGAACAACTGAAACAGATATCTTAGTATTAGATAGTTCTGGGAATATAAAACAACGTTCAAATTTATCATTACAGGGAACTCAAGGTGTTACTGGTACTCAAGGTACAGATGGTACACAGGGAACTCAAGGTATTACTGGTTCGCAAGGTATAACTGGAACACAAGGAACACAAGGAATAGAAGGTGCTCAAGGTACCCAAGGTACAAATGGTACTCAAGGTATTACTGGTTCACAAGGTATTACTGGAACACAAGGTATAACAGGTACTCAAGGAACAGATGGAACTCAAGGTATAACAGGAACTCAAGGTACTCAAGGAATAACTGGTTCACAAGGTATTACAGGTACTCAAGGAACAGATGGAACACAAGGTACTCAAGGTATTACAGGTTCGCAGGGTATTACGGGTACACAAGGAACACAAGGAATAACTGGTTCACAGGGTATTACAGGTACTCAAGGAACAGATGGAACTCAAGGAACAGATGGTACACAGGGAACTCAAGGTATAGAGGGTACTCAAGGAACACAAGGTATAACAGGAACTCAAGGTACTCAAGGAATAACTGGTTCACAAGGTATTACAGGTACTCAAGGTACTACAGGAACTCAAGGTATAACAGGTACTCAAGGTACTCAAGGTATAACGGGAAATGATGGTAATTTTGGTGGTGCTACTTTTAATTATAGTTTTGAATCTAATACTAACGTTGGAGCAGACCCAGGTTCAGGAGATATAAGATTAAATAATTCTACACAAAACGCATCTACAATATCAGCTATTAGTCAAACAACCGGAGATGGTGATGACATCCAATCCTTTTTAGAAAGTATTGATGCCTCTACATCAGCTGTAAAAGGTCATATGAGAATAGCAGATAAATTTTCCCCAGAGAATTTTATACTATTTTCAATATCTGATTTAACAGATCAAGGTACATACTGGACAATAAATATAAATGAACAAGCATCATCTACAGCATCTCCATTTAGTGGGGGTGAAGATATAATTGTTTCTTTTGCTTTAGTAGGTGATCAAGGTGATAAGGGAGCACAAGGTATTCAAGGTATTACTGGTACACAAGGTACTCAAGGTATTACGGGAACACAAGGAACACAAGGTATAACAGGAACTCAAGGTATTACTGGTTCACAAGGAATACAAGGTATAACAGGTACTCAAGGAACACAAGGTATAACAGGAACTCAAGGTATAACGGGGACTCAAGGAACACAGGGTATTACGGGAACACAAGGAACACAAGGTATTACAGGTACTCAAGGTATTACTGGTGCTCAAGGTACTCAAGGTATTACTGGTGCTCAAGGTACTCAAGGTATTACTGGAACTCAAGGTATAACGGGGACTCAAGGAACACAGGGTATTACTGGTTCACAAGGAACTCAAGGTATTACAGGAACTCAAGGTATAACAGGAACTCAAGGTATAACAGGAACTCAAGGTACTCAAGGAATAACTGGTTCACAAGGTATTACAGGTACTCAAGGTACTCAAGGTATAACAGGTACTCAAGGTACTCAAGGTATAACAGGAACTCAAGGTATTACTGGTTCACAAGGAACACAAGGTATAACAGGTACTCAAGGAACACAAGGTATAACAGGAACTCAAGGTATAACGGGGATACAAGGAACACAAGGTATACAAGGTATAACGGGAACACAAGGAACACAAGGTATACAAGGTATAACAGGTACAAAAGGTACTCAAGGTGCAAACCCATCAACTCCTGGAAATAATAATGATGTATTAACTTCTGATGGGGCAGGTGCAATTGTAGCTGAAGGAAATTTAACATTTAGTACTAGTAATCTTAGTATAAAAGGTGCAAGTGGAACTGATGGTGAATTAAATATTTATAGAGATGGCGCTAATGGTGTTAAAATACAAGGTAATGGTGCTGATAATACAGATTTTACATTTCAAGGAGATACTGGAACAAATTTTGGTAAATTTAAATTTATATCCAAAACCCCAGGTGGTACAGAAACAGAATTAATAAAATACGATGCTACTGATATTGTTATTTCTAAAGATGTTGTAATGGAAAACGATTTACAAATGTCTGATGGTAAAATAACTATTGACCAACAAACATTAAGTAATTCATCTTCAATAATTACATTTAATCCTTCATCAGGTTCAAATTCTAAAGTTACTTTAAATGGTAATAAGTCATTAGTATTATCCGGTTGGGTAACAGGGGATACAGGAGTATTATTAGTTAAACAAGGATCAGGTACAACTTACAATTTAACTCTACCAGCAGGTTCAGTTATTATAGGTGGAGGTACATATACTACAACTACAATATCAAATGGTACGGATGTAATAGGTATTTATTATGATGGTACTAATTATTACCTTTCAATCCCGGGTGGTGCTGCTGGAGATAAAGGTGCTCAAGGTGTACAAGGTATAACAGGTACAAAAGGTGCTCAAGGTATAACAGGTACAAAAGGTGCTCAAGGTATAACAGGTACAAAAGGTGTTCAAGGTATTACAGGAGCTCAAGGTATAACAGGTACAAAAGGTGCTCAAGGTATTACAGGAGCCCAAGGTGTTCAAGGTATTACAGGTCAAAATGCAGGTATAACAACATATTCTAATGCTGGTACTAATAGATTAATAACAGGAGGAAATACATCTGCTACTATAGAGGGGGAAACTAATTTAACTTTTACATCTAACCGTTTAACAATTAAAAATTCATTAGATGTTGGTTCATCTTTTAGTACAACAAATACAACAGATGGTTTAATTAGAGCTAAAAATGATGTAGTAGCATACGCTACATCAGATAAAAGATTAAAAGAAAACATAAGACCTATTCCATGGGCCGTAGATAAAGTAAAACAAATAAATGGTGTTTATTTTGATTGGATCCCACTATCAGAAGAAGAAGAA
>Ga0209833_1001099_pt1 | contig 18555 bp, 16 predicted proteins | sample COGITO_mtgs_1105_3_FD_184797 | JGI IMG/M metagenome (GOLD analysis project Ga0209833, IMG submission 184797) | Pelagic marine microbial communities from North Sea - COGITO_mtgs_110506 (SPAdes) (version 2) | ecosystem: Environmental > Aquatic > Marine > Epipelagic ... | reverse complement strand
CGACGGTATTGGTTGACCCGCCTCGTGCAGGACTCGATGAAAATACGCTTAAATTAGTGGCAGGGTTCGATACGATTATTTATATTTCTTGTAACCCGAATACGCTGGCAGAAAATCTGAGCACACTAAGCAATACCCATAGCGTTAAAGAGTTTGCACTATTCGATCAGTTCCCTTACACCAACCACTGTGAATGCGGCATGATATTACAACGCCTTCCACTCAATGAGGATAATCCGAATGTCTAATGAACAATTAACAGATCCCGAAATCAATGAACAAGCAACACAGCTTGCTCACTGGGAACTCCAAGGCGAAATGCTTTATCGGCAATTTTTCTTTAAAGACTTTATTGCCGCATTTGAATTTATGACCAAGGTGGCAGCATTAGCTGAGCAAGCGAATCATCATCCTAACTGGAGTAATGTTTACAATAAGGTCGATATTGCCTTAACGACTCATGAATTCAATAGTGTTAGCCAAAGAGATTTTGATTTGGCAAAAAAAATTGATCAACTGTAAATCCATCTATCGTCAATCTATTAATAGTCGGCTTATACAATAAGCGCCTGCATCATCTGCTCTACCACATCACGCTTATCATCCAGCAACTGAATTTCATATTTATAAAGATTAAGCTCACTGAATACAGCCTGATCAACAACGGCATCTAAAAACCGAACAGGCTCACCCGTGGCTAATACGATGTCAGCTAATAGACGTGCTGCATTAACGGCTGCCACTTCTAACTGCATATCTTTAGCTAAATCATATTCATCGATATAACTAATCGTGGCCATAATCGACTCAGGTAAATGCCAAGAGCGAGCGAGCTTAAGGCCAGTTGTCTTTTGATGTTTTTCGATTAACCGCAGTAAATCATCGCGCGTAGGCAATAATTCTTGGTCGCCTAATAACTCGTTAATAGCATGCAACACAACAGGCTTGCCGATTTGATGAAGCAAGGCATTCAGAAAAACAACCTCGGAATTAAGATGACAAAGGCGGGCAATCTCTCGCCCCCATAAAGCACATAGCAATGAATGCTGCCATAAATAAGTAGTTATCTCGCGTGTTGACGCATTCGATTTAAAAGCGCTTTGACCAACAGTCATGGTCAAAACCATTTGCGCTATATTTTTCATACCCAATTTAGCAATGGCTTGTTGCAAGGTTTGTGTTTTACCGTAGCTGCTAAACGCCGCCGAATTAGCGACCTTCATAATATAACTGGTCAGCGATAAGTCATTCTCGATTAGCCCTGCTAAGCCATACGCATCTGAATCTTTATCTTCCGTCAGCGCTAGCACCTGGACACCCACAGCAGGAAGCACCGGTAACTCAATAGCACCGCTTGCAATATGCGTTTTCAATTGTTGTTCAAGGATAACCATCATTAACCTCACAGGATAAATTATGAGATTAATATTGTAGTTGATAAAAGCATGCCGAATAGCTTGCTAAGGCGCTACAAAAGTAAAATTAATTGACTAGGCGCTTATTTTATCAATTAAAAAAACTAACAAGGGAATGAAAAGCAAGAAAACAGAATAGATGGCGAAGAAATAGATGCGTTTTAGCAATCTAGATATGACCTAGATAGATATTATACGCCGCCTATACAGGTAGCACATTCAGCTGTAATCAATGTGCCGACATGGCTGCGGCGATAAGGTCTAGGTTGCTGATCATGAGCAGACATAGCGCGATACATTTTATTTTCTAGCGCTATCACTTTTCTCTCATGCTGGTAAGGATACATGGCACCGCTCATACCACCACTTCGAATAAACTCACTTGTCTCTGTGAGCGTCAGCTTAGCATGGAGCAGTTCATGCAATAATGCATCAACAGGGCTCGCTGTACAGTGTCCCGCGTCTACCTCACAAGCTTCATGCGATTTCAAAATCGCAGCTGCTCGCGTATCAAAATAAATTCTTACCGAGTTCACGTCAAAGTTGGTTCCTCTGACATCAGAGCGAAACTCTCCCGCCCTATGATGCAAAGTCCAAGGCTGCTTGCGAACACTCATTAATAATTCATAAGCTTGAGGACGTGCAGCAATATACTGAGCCATCTCATCAATATCGTCACCAAGATAACCAGGATCTCGTTTATTTTTAATCCACTTTTTCCCTAACAATTTGAGTACGGTTTGATATTTTTCAGGAGAAAAATCGTCGGCAACTGCCATATCGGAATGCTCATGAGCATCACTATGGGCTTCGTGTAAATCTAACGCTAAGCCATTGCTCTTTTCATTAAAATAATCAGTTGTCGGTGAGAATAAGCCTAACGGTCGAACAATTGTTGAGGCATTAACATGACTGGCTGCAAAGAGTGTTTGTCCACTAACCGCAGCGCTATTTAAGCTGAAGTCTGACGCCATAACCGAGCTGTTATGCAATAAAAACGAGCTTGCCGCTAAACGTATAGAGGCAAGTACAACACGCTGTCGTCGATCATGCTCAACCTTATGAGCAACTTTACGGCGATCTTCTAATAAGTACCAACCCGACTGGTTTGCAACCCGTTCTAGATGAGCAAAGGCTTCAGGGTTATTGAGACTAAAGGCAGCATGATAAATCATCGTCTGCTGGCCTTCGACAAGACAAAGCTTTACCGCATTCTCTCTACGATAAAACATCATATCCGAAGTAAAGAAAGCGATATTCATATCCATCAAGGCATCAAACTGAGGTGAACGCAGTAAACGTCGCGCCGCATCTGTTAATGAGCAACTTACTCTGCAGGTATTCACCTGAGCATTCAGCCATGCAGACATGATGGCAATAAATTGACTTATCAAACCTGTGGCTTTAGCTATGTAAGAGACTGATTTAGATCGCATTTTACCTTCTAACTCGATTTATTATTAATTCAACAAAAGCTTATGGATCAAAACTAGCATTGATCATAAAAAACACTTTTATTGTTGATTTCTTAAAGAATAGTCTAAAAAAGTGGTAATACAACCAATTTTCAGCATTTCTTATAGCGCTTTGCAAACCTAGGTCACAAAAACCAAAAAACCAGCATAAGCTGGTTTTTTGGGACGAACATTTAAGCAGAGTGCTATCTTTTCAGCTCTACATGCACTCGGCGATTGTATGCACGATTTTCATCAGAGTCATTAAGTCGAGCAGGAAGCGATTCGCCAAAGGCATGTATTTCAAACATCTCAGAATCGACGCCCTGACCTTCCATATAATCTGCAGTAGCTAAGGCACGACGCTCAGATAACTTCAAATTATAGGCTTTTGATGCATTGTCATCGGTATGCCCAGAAAAAACCACTTTATCAAATCGATTGGAATTAACCACGTAAGCAGAAACACGATCAAGTCGATTAGCAGAAACCGGTGTAATCACATTGCTGTCATTCTTAAAGTGAACCAAGCTTGAAATTAATTGCTGAAGTTCAGGATCTTCACAATCTTCTACCGCACTAATATCCCGACCTTCTGAATGGCCACATGGCAAATTCAAACTTTCATCATCAGAGACTAAGCCTAGAGATGCATTACTGCTGTTGTTAATTCCTGGCATCGGCGAATTTGGCGCCAAGATAAAAGGCGTAGGATCTATAATTAGATCACTGGGGTCGCTCGGGTCGCTCGGATCATTTGGATCAACAATAACCGGTGGCATCTCAGCCTCATTAACCACTGAAATACGTGTCCAGCTAGTAATAAAATCACTTGAACCGCTTGCTGCATTGCCGACGAGGTTGAACACACCATTAATAATATCGCCGTCTGCATTGCCATCAATTCTATTAGTAACACTACCACCGTTCATATCAAAAACATCAAAGCCACCTAGGCCTTTAACAATCGCAACTGTACCAGCAATATTAAACGTATCGTTGTCAGCACCGCCAATTAATGTGCCTATAGAGGCGCCATCAAGTATGCCTAAGGTATTCCTAGTTTGTGACGTTGCCACCAAGTATTCAATATTAGTAAAGCTTACCGCAGCCGTATTTTCCCAGCCATTACCTAAACCTATACCCTCATAACTTGCAGTACCTTCGTTAAGACCAGTTACCTGATAATTAGCCAAACCATAAAGGCGGTTAACATTACCTACACCGCTAATCATTAAGCTAGACATCGTTGCACTCAGATTTTCAAAAAACTCTAAGCGACCTTCTAAATCGGTAGCTCCATCACCAATAGTGATCGATGCACTACCCGTACCTACGTTAATCTGATTAGCCAATGAAATTCTGCCAGCGCTCATTTCAACACTGCCATTAGTAGCCGATGCATCAATACTTCCGCTCGAAGTAATTTTACCGCCAGTACCCACTAATCGAATAACGCCTGGCGTTGCAATATCAATACCGGTGGCACGAATAACGCCTTTATTATTAATCGCAAAACTTTTAGGGTCAGAAACAATAGCGCGGATATTGATATTATTCGCGCTGACTTCAGCATTCGCAGCAATATCGACAACACGATCACCTGCGCTTGTTTGCAATGCTTCAGAAATATCAAACTGCATTAAATTATTATTATCAAAGGTAACAATCACTTCATTACCCGCAATTAAATTCAAATCGCCAGCCGTTATATCAATATCACCCTCTATATTGATATCACCTGATAACAAAGCAATTTGAGCAGCGGTTAAATTAGACGTTAAGCCTTGCACTTCAATACTGGCGCCAGCACCAGCTGTCGTAAAACGATAATCACCATTTTCAAAATCAGCATTATCAATAGCATGTGTACTAGCCACTAAACTGGCTAAATCAATTTGAGCACCAGAACCAAAAACGATACCGCTTTGATTCACTAAAAACACTTGGACATTGCCGTTAAGCACACCATTAATATTACTGGCATTACCACTAATATCATTAGCTAATACAGACCAATTCGCATTGCCACCACTATGGTTAAACGAGAGCGTTTCGCCATTAGCAAGATTAATCCCAGCACCAGAAAAACTGACCACCCGATTATCTTGGCTGATGGTTAAAGTACTTTGACTGCCATTGACGCTAAAGTTTGAGCCGCCATTAACAGCATTAAAATCAGCTGACTGTGGAAGCGCATATGTATTCTGGATTATCACAGCTGAAGTGAGCACGGCAATAGCGTGCGCAAGAACGGGTTTTCTAAGGGTTACGGGAAGCTTACTCATATCATCTCTACCTAACTGGCTACATACCTGTATATATCTAGGCTGCGATACAGCAAATGAGAAACACGCAAAGCCTAATAAATGGGTCAATCAACAACAATATTTAACCCACTACTTTAGTTTTATTATTAAAAAAGTATTCAACTAATAATGGAAAGTGAGACTAAAAAAATCGTTACATGTTCAATGATTTAAAAAACCGCTTTATTATTGATCAAATTATAACCAATGATAGGCTTATCAACAACCTGAAAGCAATGATTTTTACTCTTTTTTTCAGCCTCAAAAACCGCCTTTATAAATTCAAACCGACGCTAAGCCAGTATTGAGCACCCTCGCCGTTCGCGGCCTCAGAGCCATCAAATGGCTTAGCCGCAGATAAACGAGCAAATCCACCAATATTAGGGAAAGTTAGCTCTGTCTCAACGCCCCAACCAGCAATCTCAATTGAGCTTGTAGGGCCGCCGTTGGCATCTTTTAGCTTGCCCCAGCCATAATCAGCAAAGACTGAAAGCGATAAAATATCACCCCAACTATACTCCCCATAGGCAATACCGTCAGAGAATACACCACCATTAATAACCCAAGACAGGCTAGTGAATACCGCGGTATCTCTTACGTACTCTGCAACAGGATAAGCTCTCACTGTATAAGGTCCGCCTAAGCTCATACGCTCCAATGAAGATAATGAATCGTCGGAATACTGACCGTTAAAGTGAAACAATAATGAGTTATTACGAACAACTGACTGTAAACGGCTATAGCTTGCACTGACTTTATTAAACTGGCCAGGCAACGCTTGCTCACCATTAACCACACCTAAGCTTTCGCCATTACCCTGGCCATCCATTGAACCTAAAAAGTCATTAAAGCCATGCGAGAAAGTTAACGAAGCACGGTGCACGCCTCTAAATCGTGTATCTACTGAATCGGCTACAACCGATGCTTCTAATACCGTTAAACGATCGACACCTTGTTCAACATTAAATGATGTGAAATCCACATTAGAACGTTTAACAGACAAACCAAGGCGCGTCGCTAAATTAACATTTCGCTGGCGTATCCATTGCGAGTTAATAAACATTTCACCTATCTCAGTATCACCCTCTATACCTAAGGCAGCCACTGCAACATCTTCAACATCATATTCTGTCTTGCTAAAGCCAAGCCCAAAGGTATGAACTAAATTAGGGTGAGTTATTTGATAAGTCACTCGGGCATTGCGTAAATCGCCTGGACTGAATGTCTTAACGGTATCTACTGACAGTTGATCGATATGGCCAGTAATATTATTCACTTTAACGCCAAGTAATAATCGCGCATCACCTGTTGATTCAACACCGTAGTTATCGCCTTGAATAAAGTAACTTACTGGGTCTTCATTAACGGCTTTAACGGTTAACGCGGTTTCACCCACTTCATTACCAGGCTTAAATACTGCAGTAGCAGTAAAACCAGGCATATCACTTAAACGAAGAAGTTTACTTTCAACAAACTCAAGATTAACGGCATCACCGATAACGTTCTTAAAAGGGTATTGGATGACACTGTCGTTATAAAGAAGGTTAGCATCGCTATTAATGCCCCCGAACTTACCGACAAATACGTGTATCGCGACGGCGCCGCTCTCAATTTCTTGGGCTGGCAAAATCGCTTTAGCCAACATTAAGCCTGATTGTCGAAGATTTTCTGTTACCAAAAAAGTAAGATCATCAAGCTCAGTTAAATTAAAGTTGTTATCAGAGTCTAAAAGATAATCATTAACGAGACTGTTAATGCTATTGATTTGATCACTAGAAACAAGTTGGGGCTCATCATAAGTCACAATGAATCGTTGCACGCTAATCACTGGGCCGCTGTCAGCATCAATCGGTCGCGCAGCTACAGGAGGAACCGATACGATATTGTCGTCAACAATAGTGGGAAGCATTGGTACTTCTCGCTCCGGCTCTAATGCCCCGGGAGAAATATTTTGAGCAAAAGCAGGCGTTTGAAAAAAACCAATCCATAGAACTGTAGTGCTACAAATAATCCATTTTTTAAGCATTTTTATATCCAACCGCATTATTAATTATTCCCAGAATGGTTGCGATATCGACAACTTAACCGGCAACCAAAAGTAATCTATTTATTGTTAGAAGCATTTCTCATCCAGACACATCACTTATCCGAATTCACCACCACGTCTTTAACATTTGTATGGCTTTCTTCGTACAACAAACAGGGTTAAAGCCGTTGCATATAATACTAGAGTTCCAGGCAAAGGTACTACTGTTGCTTGAGAATCAATACCAATTTCAAAGGCATCAACAATATAAGAGCCACTAAAGCTGGTGACTGAAATATCGGTTAAATCACCGAGATAGTTCACAAACTGCTCATTAGTATCATATTCAATACCGTTTTCATTAACAATCTGGCGATTGAAACCCAGTATTCTATCGGTATGACAACCCTCTCCATCATCGGGTAAAGCATAACCACACACGGCTACCGGTGAGGTTTCAATATTGATACCGTTAAAAATGAGATCATTGGATGATAAATCTACCGATTGATTATTAATCGTTAAAGACTGATCGTTGATACTAAAAATAAATATCGAGTTGAGGTTAATATTATCATCTATGCTGAGATTCCATGCTAGCGATTGCCCTGCCGACAAGACCAAAGAAACACCACCCGTTAATCCAGCATCACCACTTCCATCAATAGGGTTGAGGTTATTTAAATCAACTTGAATTTCGTTTTGCACCCCATTTGAATCATTAAAAGTACTATTAATATAAGCACCTAAATAGAGGAGTTCTTCTCCCCCATTTTCTTCAGGGTTAACCAATCCTAGGCTCTCACCATGCTGTTGAAAAACCTCATCCTTAACAAAGTTCTTAAACACATTATGACTTTGACCACTAAATTCATAACTAGAAGCACCATTTGCCGGCGTCGTCATAGACACATGAGCAGCACTAGCTGACACGGAAGCGATAACCGCTAATATCAATACCGATATATTTTTCACGAAAAAATCCCTCATCCAAATTGATTGAGGACAGATTTATAATGTGTTTATCAGAAGAAAATAAGATGCACGTAAGCCATGACAAGAAGGCGGTATGCTAAGAAGGCAGCCAAATTTGGACTTTAAAATTTAACTATCTACCCTATTTCACTCAAGACAAACTGTATAAAACAGTCCTGCCATTAATTAAAATAGGGGCCAAGGGAGTTACATAATACCTTTAAGAGGAGCAATGTCAATTAAATGTTTAATAAACAATCAGCATGGCGTATATGAGTACAAATAAGGAATATATCGTAAGGTATTGTTTTTAATGGAATTAAAATGGAAATCTCATGGATATTATAGGCGTAGCAGCGATAAAGTTAATTGAAAAAGATTTTTTACGCTCTCAATCAAGCTGAATACTTGCATGCCCCCGCCAATATGGCTGCACTGACAGTCTACTTTAAGCCTTACGCCAATACTCAGCTGAAATGAAATACGGTAAAGCACTCGCCCTATTCAAAAAACGCCAAGACTAAGGCGTTAAACACCTCAGGCTTTTCAGCATGTAACCAATGACTCGCACCTGCGATTTCCTCAAAAGCACTATTTGGAAAAAGCGTTCGAGTCACAGCTTCATACTCAGGCTTAATATAATCAGAGAGTTCACCTGCAATAAATAACACGGGGTTTTCAAATACCTGATGATCTTTATCGAGTGATAGACCCTGACGAAGCTCTGCATAGTTTTTTATGATGGCTGGCAAGTTCATGCGCCAACGAAAACCCTGCTCCTGCTTTTCTAAATTTTGCATTAAAAACTGACAGGTAGAAGTATCTTCTATTGATGCCTGAAGTGATTGCTGTACCTCTGCACGATTTTTCACATGCTGTAAATCAATAGCGCTAAGGCCTGTAAAGACAGCATCATGCTGCGATGCATAAGTCACCGGGGCTATGTCAGCCACAACCAGTTTATGCACTCGCGATGGGTGACGAAGCGCTAAACTCATGGCTACTTTTCCACCGAGTGAGTGTCCAAGCACATTCACCGCCTGCAACCCAAGGCGGTCAAGCATAGCCAAAACCTCATCGGCCATAGAGGCAATCGTCATTGCATTACTGTGTGGCGAACGACCATGGTTAGGCAGGTCAAAAGAAAAAACAGCGTATTGATCGGATAATACACGTGCAACGGTACCGAGATTACGGCCCATACCAAATAGACCATGAAGCAGAATAACCGGTGGCTTACCACTGTTCAGATTAGATTCACCGCTGCGGGTTACATAAAGATCCTGCTCAACACTCATAACCATCATAACTCTTCACTTTTAATCAACGAAAATTTCAAAGGCTAAAGATTATATCGCCTTATAGCCGATAACCGGGACTGTTATTAACCAACACAATTGGTAGAATAATGGCATATCATTTATGAGCAGCGATTCATCATTACTGAATCGCGAATAAATCACCCCTCTCTATTTTTCTAGGATTTTTATCTATGTACTTTTCAGCATCAACCCATCTCGATAAAAACCAAGTATTTAAAACACGATTTGATAGCCATAAAAAAACTATCCATCGATGGCTAAGCCTATTATTAACTGGCATCCTGCTCAGCGCCTGCCAAACCACTTCATTTAATGACACCGCCTACCCGTTTGTCATTAATAGCGAAAAAATGGCAGAGCAACCCATCGATAAGGTGATCATTGCGCATGTCAACTTAGGCAGCCCCTCTAAACATTATTTAAACGAATATGAAAACAAAATAGATAAAGAAGTCATCGCTCAATTAGAAGCTGGCGGTTATAAAATAGAAAGTAACGCACTGTTTCAAAAAACCTGGCGTGATGCCACACGAAAATACGGCGAACCCTATAGCCCAGTCACCTCACAAGTTAATGCTAGAGCTTTTCAACGCGTAATTTACACCGCAATCAATACATTAAAAGAACAGACAGATATCAAAGCCGTTGTATTTACCGATTTAATTGAACGACAAGTCTCGTTTGGTCATCATATTAATCGCAATACAAAGTGGGATGGCGTATCGCGTAAACCCAAAATAAAAGGTGCCGGTACAGGTATTTCACAAGGGTTTGATTGGAGTCAAACGGTACCCGCAGCCTCACTGTCAGTCACCGTTTATCATGTCGATGGCCAGCGCTTATTTCAGAGTATTGGCGGTTTAGAAGTTACACGTAAACTTGATCCTAACAAAGGCGGCAATGGTCGATTTGTTCGAAGAGATAAATTATTCACCAGCCAAGCCAATGTGCGTCAGGGCGTCAACTTTGCATTACACCCTTTTGTCAAAATGAAAGGCTACCCAGAAAAGAAATAACCTTTATAACAAGGGTTAACCCGCCAGATAACTTAGAATACGAGAGATCTCGCAAAGTGGCCGCCCGCTTTGCTCTGCCCATTCAACAAACGCTTTTTGCGCCTCAAGCATGGCCGTTTTGGACTTAGGCTCGCGATCAACAATGCCCAGCCCCACTAATACTGCCACCGTATCATTGGTCAATAAAAACGTATCAACACCCGCCATTCTTAAGAATCGCGAACCCGAATGCCCTCCTAAATGGGCACCTCGCTTTTTTAAATCCAACCATAAGCTGACAATATCGTGACTCGGCCAATCCGCTAACCACTGTCCAAAGCTGCCATGCGATTGCACAACATCACAAACCAATACCGCATTAGTACGTATCGATTTAATTTTCCCCCAATGCCTAATAATACCTTCAGCTTGCAATATATCCTCTAGGCCCTCATCGCTCAGAGCCGCTAAAGCCCGTGGATTAAAGCCATAACAAGCCTTCTCAAAAGCCGGCCATTTGGCATCAACCATTTTATGCTGCAAACCCGAACGAAAAACACGGCGACATATCAGCGAAAGATAGTCTGCATCGGAGCGAGCAATCAATTGCTTTCTGGTAGCCAATCTTGGCAGTTGGGATTCAAGATCTTGCACCGAAGCAAAGCGTTTAAGTGCTTGTGTATAAATCCAATCAAATGATCGAGCGGGATATTTTGTTGTCACTTCATTTGCCTTGCTCTAAATGTTTTTAGTTATCGTTTAATGTTTAATGTTTATTGGTTTCTACCGCAGTAAAGTCTAAAGATGCTGAGTTGATACAGTAGCGCATACCCGTCGGCGCAGGGCCATCATTAAACAAATGACCTAAATGCGCATCGCAACTCGCACAAGTCACTTCCGTTCGTTGCATACCATGAGAGCCATCCACATGCTCAGCGACTGCACCCTCCGCGCCAGGCTGATAAAAACTCGGCCAACCAGAACCTGAATCGTATTTAGCTTGGGTATTAAATAATACTGTTTGGCAGCATTTACACAAGAACTGCCCCTGCTCTTTTATTTCATTATATTTGCCCGTAAACGCTCGCTCAGTGCCCTTTTGTCGAGTAATCTGATACTCCTCAGGCGACAGCTGCTCGCGCCATTGCGCATCCGTTTTAATCACTTTAGTCATATATCACCCATTAAGATCAAGATATGTAGCTAGCTTACGTTGGTTTATGTAGATATTACATCGCCAGTTATCCCAAGGTAAGTCTATAATCGTTATATACGTTCAATAAAAATGAATAGACTTTATTGATATAGTTATTTAGATGTACCTGTTTGACGTACATATCAATAGAAAAGAGACTGAGTGATGTCCAGCATTTCAAAATCCGGCAAATTACAAAACGTGTGTTATGACATTCGTGGCCCCGTGCTGCGTGAAGCCACACGCCTAGAAGATGAAGGTCACCGTATACTCAAACTGAATATCGGCAATCCGGCTGCCTTTGGCATGCTGACACCTGATGAAATCCTACAAGATGTGATCCGTAACCTCCCCGATGCTCAAGGCTACTGTGACTCGAAAGGACTGTATTCTGCTCGCAAAGCCATTATGCAAGACTGTCAACTACGTGGCGTTGAAGGCGTCGAAGTTGATGATATCTATCTTGGTAACGGTGTTAGTGAACTGATTGTTATGGCCATGCAAGGCCTACTGAATGATGGTGATGAAGTCCTTGTACCCGCACCAGACTACCCACTATGGACAGCCGCAGTAACATTAAGTGGCGGTAAGCCCGTGCATTATGTCTGTGACGAACAAGCAGACTGGCAACCCGATATTGACGACATAAAAAGTAAGATTACCGCTCGCACGCGTGCCATCGTTATTATCAACCCGAATAACCCAACGGGTGCCGTTTATGACAAAGACATATTAGAACAACTGGCACAAGTGGCTCGCGACCATAAACTCGTGGTTTGCGCTGACGAAATCTACGACCGCATACTTTACGATGGCACCGTCCACACACCTTTTGCAACGCTTGCGCATGACCTACTCTGCCTATCGTTTAACGGTTTATCAAAATCCTATCGCCTAGCGGGCTTTCGCTCAGGGTGGATGATATTAACGGGGAAAAAAGAAGACTCTAAAGACTTTGTTGAAGGTTTAGATATTCTCGCGTCAATGCGACTTTGCGCCAACGTCCCTGCTCAATTCGCCATACAAACAGCGTTAGGCGGCTACCAAAGCATTAACGACCTAGTACTTCCAACCGGAAGACTAGGCGCACAACGCGATGTTGCCTATAACAAACTTATTGAAATTCCCGGGGTAAGCTGTGTCAAACCTAAGGGTGCTATTTATATGTTCCCTAAGTTAGATGAGAAGATGTACCCGATTGTCGATGATGAGAAATTTATCTTAGACTTATTATTAGAGCAGAAGATGTTGTTAGTACAAGGCTCAGCATTTAATTTGCAAAGTAAAAATCATTTGCGAATCGTCTTTTTACCCGAGCAATTTGTATTAGGCGATGCAATTGATCGGCTGGCTAAATTTTTGGAAGATCGTAGAAAATAACTTAGCTAACGTTTTTATATAGCATTTTTATATAGCGCTTTTATATAGCGCTTTTATATAGCATTAGATAGGTTGTTTTTGGTCGTGCTCATCGACGTTAACAAACGTCATATGCGTTGAAAACAGCACGCGTTCAGGGTCAATATCTTTCACCTTACCGAACACACTAATACGATAAGTGACAGACGTCTTGCCTAAGCGCTCCTGCTCTGCCCTAAACAACAACACTTCACCTTTTTCAATCCGGTAGCGAAACTCGACATTATCCATTGCCACCGTCACAAAACGTCGACCGGGAAAATCAACGGTCGCCGTAATATAAGCAATCTCATCAATCCAATTTAATAGATTGCCGCCAAATAAATAGCCGTAATGATTAATATGCTCAGGCAGTACTAGTTTATAGTGATCCATAATTATTTAAATAAACCCCAATTAACCAATCAGTTAAATTATTCTTCTTGAAGAAAAGCCATAAACAGCATAGCCAAAACTGCACCCACTAACTGAGCAGCAATAAAAGCCGCAATAAAATCTGGATTGATACCAGTAAAACTATCACTAAAGCCACGCGCAATGGTGACAGCAGGATTTGCAAAAGACGTTGAAGAAGTAAACCAATAACCGGCCGAGATATACAAGCCAACTGCCGGCGCCACAGCAAGTAAATGAAACTTTCTAACGCCTAATATCGTCATCAATAAGCCAAAGGTCGCAATCACTTCTGACAAATAAATATTAAACCCACCTCTATCATTGTCAGACACCTGAAAAACATCTAAACCAAACATCGCATGCGCCAGCACTACACCAAACAAACCACCGGCGCATTGAAAAATAATAAAAGCGATAAAGCGCTTAGCATCGATTTCTTTTTTTAAGAACATCACCAGACTAACGACGGGATTAAAGTGCGCGCCTGAAATAGCGATAAAAATCCAAATTAACGCGGTTAAGCCAACCCCCGTCGCGATGGTATTAGCTAACAATACACTGAGCTGATCGGCCGATAGGCCTTGAGCCATAATGCCAGAACCAATAACCACCATCACTAAAAAACAAGTACCAACGAATTCAGCCAAACTGGCTCGAAGTAAAGCTTTACTCATCAATTATTCCCACTCAATCGTTATTAATTTCTATTCAAAAATCTTAAAATCTTATTTTGCCAATATTCTCAATTTCATCAGCAAGAATATCTACCCACACTCGATAACCTTTTACACTCAAATGAATACCATCTGAAGTCAAACTTGAATCCAAACCATCAACAGATGAAAGTTCATTAAGACTCAGAAATTTTACACCGTTCGCTTCAGCATAAATCCTTAAAAGCCCGTTCATCTTATTAACTTGGCCTACTCTTTCATTACATTTAACTTGTGAACACTGAATGGTAGATTGAATAACAACTTTGATATGATTTTTTTGAAGCACTTCAACTATTTCAGCATAGTTTTCTAGTACCTTATCTATCGCTACATAACTATAGATATCATTGATGCCAAGCATAATAAATGCATATTTTGGATTTGTTGATAAAATAGTGTTCAATCGATTTTTGACGTCGGCCGTCTTATCGCCACCAACCCCTCTATTTGCTACAGAGATTGCAGGAAAAAACTCATTCCACCTTCCTGAATGGGTAAGACTATCACCAACAAATACAAAATCTACATCAGGGGAAAACTCTTCGAACATTTCCAGCTTGTTAGATACTTTTTTTGTTGTTTTTACTTTAGTCTCAGGAAAAAGAGTCCAACGAAGCTTTCTTAGCTCTTCATAAGGAAAAACCTCCCTATGCCCAACAAAAAATCCAGACATAAAAGCGGAAACCAGAATCCCAAAAAGACATCCAGCAATAATAAATCCTTTTAACAGGCGCGCGCGTCGCTTCATCGATAATCCTTTATCTATATACTGCAATAAATACTGTAATCCCTAAATCTGAATTGATACTAAGAGAAAAAACCTCAAGATCAACTATTAAAACTTATCGAACCTAACAACTCTCCTAAATTATTTTTATAATAAAATCAAAAGCCATATAGAATCAATTATTCCCACTCAATGACATCATGATCGTACCCCATTGATTATATTGATATTTTAAAAAGTGTGAAATAAGTGTGAAAGTAGAAACTTTGCCTTCACCCGACAAAATCAATCAAAACCATTTAAAACCCACCGATAGTTTCACACCATGTAACCAAGGAGAATAGCATATTCTATGGCATTTCAAACTTCATATACATCCCAAAAAATATCTAGTTACATTACAATTGAGCATAGGGTTAATTTGGAGAACAGAAATGCATCAAATACTGGCAATAACACTGGCAATTTTATTAGTAGGTTGCAGTTCCAAACCACTGGCAAAATTTGATGTAAATCAAAACCCCAAAACGATCGTAACGGCCAATAAGTACGACTTTGGTGAAGTTTTAAACCACAGTTATTTCTTTAAACAAGCCAACAAGGACCAAAGTTATACTCTATACATACCTAATTCTTATGATGAATCTCAGAGTTACCCACTAATAATACTTCTGCATGGGCTTCGCAGTAATCCTAATCAAATCATTAACTACAAAGGAATTATCCCCGAGGCAGAAAAGCGTGGCTACGTTATAGCTGCCCCCTATGGATACAACGAACGTGGGTGGTATGGCAGTCGTGGAAAGGGCAAAGACGGTGTTGCGTTTGGAAAAGCAGATGATCCAGAAAACCTTGGTGAGTTAAGCGAGATGGATGTCATGAACGTGTTGGGAATTGTGAAAAAAGACCTCTCGATTGATCCTCAACGTATCTACTTGCTTGGTCATTCTATGGGCGGTGGAGGGGCATTACATTTAGCTGCAACCTATCCTCAAGCATGGACTGGCTTAGCTTGCTTAGCACCATCATTTAATGGGAAATATTCAAGCTTAGATGGTTTAAAAAATCTACCTATATATGTAGTTACCGGTGATAAAGATCGTCTTGTTCCTGTCAGAAAAGTGCGACGCTTAGTTGAAGAAATGAAGCAGCTTGAAATGGATGTAATCTACCAAGAAATAAAAGGCGGTCGTCATTTTAGAACCATAACTCACAATCCAGAAATGATTGCAGAGGTTTTTGACTTCTTCGATCAAAATCAATAAAAAGTTTTGCAGAAATTATAAAAGTGATGTTTGTTACTTATGATTTTCAATAGACACAAGTTTGTGGAACAAACTGTGAGACTAGGATTTAAAAACTCAATAAAAACAATAGGTTACAAAAGTGTGGAACAGTTTAACAACTTATAACCCATTGATTTTAAACGTTTTTTTGGCTCTGGTCACTCCCACTCAATCGTCGCTGGCGGCTTACTCGATACGTCATAAGCAACACGAGAAACAACTTCAATCTCATTAATAATTCGGTTAGATACTTTTTCAAGTAAGTCATAAGGTAAGTGAGCCCAACGAGCCGTCATAAAATCAACCGTCTCAACCGCACGTAATGCAATAACCCATTCATAGCGGCGTGCATCGCCCACTACACCAACAGATTTTACCGGCAAGAAAACCGCAAACGCCTGACTGGTTTTTTGATACCAACCAAAGTTATGTAGCTCTTCAATAAAAATAGCATCGGCTTCACGTAAAATATCGCAATACTCTTTTTTCACTTCACCTAGAATACGCACACCTAAACCCGGCCCAGGAAACGGATGACGATAAACCATATCGTAAGGTAAGCCTAACTCAACACCAATTTTACGCACTTCATCTTTAAACAATTCACGCAACGGCTCTACTAATTTCAGCGCCATATCATCAGGTAAGCCACCCACATTATGATGCGACTTTATGACATGCGCTTTACCGGTTTTCGATGCAGCCGATTCAATTACATCAGGATAAATTGTGCCTTGAGCCAGAAACTGAACATTATCAATTTTTTGTGATTCTTCATCGAAAATTTCGATAAACGTATTACCAATTACTTTACGCTTGGCTTCTGGATCACTCACACCCGCTAAGCCATTTAAAAACTTATCTTGAGCATTAGCACGAATCACTTTAACGCCCATATTATTAGCGAACATCTCCATCACCATATCGCCTTCATTTTTGCGTAACAAGCCGTTATCAACAAAAACACAGGTCAACTGATTACCAATGGCTTTATGCAGCAACGCGGCAACCACAGATGAATCAACGCCCCCAGACAAACCGAGTAATACATGGCTATCGCCAACCTGCTCTCGCACGCGAGCAATCTGATCTTCAATAATCGCTGCGGCAGTCCAGAGAGGCTCACAAGCACAAATCTCTAGTGCAAAATGTTGAAAAATTCGCTCGCCTTGTAAGGTATGCGTTACTTCAGGGTGAAACTGAATGCCGTAAAAGTTTTTATCTTTATTCGCCATACCCGCTATTGGGCATGAAGGCGTAGAAGCCATTAATTCAAAACCATTAGGCATTGCCACGACTTTATCACCATGACTCATCCATACATCTAACAATGACTCACCGTCATCACTAATATGATCTTTAATATCACGCAGCAAAGCACTCTCAGATTCCACTTTAATCTGTGCATAACCAAATTCACGCACATCGGAGTTAGCTACTTTGCCGCCTAACTGACTAGCCATGGTTTGCATGCCGTAGCAAATACCTAAAATAGGCAAGCCCATTTCAAATAAACCTTCAGGCGCGCGAGGCGCGTTATCGCCATCGGTTACCGACTCAGGGCCACCAGAAAGAATAATGCCGCGAGGATTAAATGCACGAATTTCTTCTGCGCTAATATCCCATGCACGAATTTCGGAGAACACACCAATTTCACGAATCCGTCGCGCAATTAATTGTGTGTACTGCGAACCGAAATCGAGAATAAGAATACTTTGACTTTGAATATCTGAACTCATGATGACCTAACGCTTTTTAAAAAAAATAATATAAAGAATGGGCTTAAAATTAAAATAAAAAACGGCGCAAACTGCGCCGCTATTTTAAATCGTTAGCTATGCAAAACTAACATCAACTATCTGCAAAGACCCGAGTAGTTACTAAGCCGGATAGCTATTGAACAGGGTAATTGGGCGCTTCTTTCGTAATGTTCACATCATGAACATGGCTTTCGCTCATACCCGCTGCTGTGACTTTGACAAACTTAGGCACGGTACGCATTTTTTCAATATCGACACAACCGGTGTAGCCCATTGATGATTGCAGGCCACCTACAAGCTGAGCAACGATTCGATTAACTGGACCTTTATAAGCCACACGACCCTCAATACCTTCAGGCACTAATTTCTCAGTACCGGCACTGGCGTCTTGGAAATAACGATCACTTGAACCTTGTTTTTGCGCCATAGCGCCTATAGAGCCCATGCCGCGATACGCTTTATACGTTCTACCTTGATACAACTCAACTTCGCCCGGCGCTTCTTCAGTACCCGCTAATAAGCTACCAATCATAATGCTATGCGCACCGGCAACAATCGCC
>Ga0209833_1001098_pt1 | contig 18562 bp, 20 predicted proteins | sample COGITO_mtgs_1105_3_FD_184797 | JGI IMG/M metagenome (GOLD analysis project Ga0209833, IMG submission 184797) | Pelagic marine microbial communities from North Sea - COGITO_mtgs_110506 (SPAdes) (version 2) | ecosystem: Environmental > Aquatic > Marine > Epipelagic ... | reverse complement strand
AAAGAAAGAGCAAAATTTTTGAGGATGATTGGACAGCAGTTAAGAGACAATGCTGAAATGCTAGGTGAGATAGAAACTATCGATACAGGTAAAATTATTAGAGAAACTAAAAAACAAGCAATTTATATTGCTGACTATTATGATTATTACGCAGGCCTTGCTGATAAAGTTGAAGGAACAGTGCTTCCAATTGATAAGCCAAACATTCAAGCAATAACAACCAGGATTCCAATTGGTGTAATAGCAGCAATCATTCCGTGGAATTCACAAATGTTTTTAACTGCAACAAAGTTGGCTCCTGCTCTAGCAATGGGCAATACTGTAGTGATTAAATCTTCAGAACTTGCTCCAGCGGTTATGTTTGAATTTGCAAAACTTATTGAAAAAACTGGCCTCCCTAAAGGAGTGGTAAATGTTATCACTGGCTTTGGTGATCCGTGTGGAAAAACACTAACAACACATGATTTAGTTGAAAAAATTGCTTTTACAGGTGGGCCTGAAACAGCAAGACATATCATTAGAAATTCTGCAGACAATTTATCTGAGGTAAGTCTAGAACTAGGTGGAAAAAGTCCAGTAGCAGTGTTTGATGATGCGGAACAAGAAAATGCAATTAATGGAATTGTTGCTGGAATATTTGGTGCAAGTGGTCAAAGCTGTATAGCTGGATCCAGACTTTATATTCAAGCAGGTATTTACGATGAATTTCTAAATAAACTGTCTAATCGAGCATCTAAAATTAAAATTGGAACACCCATGGATCCAGAAACTGAAATGGGACCATTAAGTAGTTTTAAACAATTAGAAACTATTGAAAAAAATATAAAAGATACAATTGACCAAGGTGGAAAAATTAAATGTGGCGGAAAAAGAGACTCTTTTTCTAATAAAGGATATTACTTTCCTCCAACAATTATTGAATGTAATAATCATAATTTACCTGTTGCAGAAAATGAGTTATTTGGACCTGTTTTATCAGTTATGAAATTTAATACTGAAGAAGAAGTAATTGATAAAATGAATGATAATCAATATGGGTTATCTTCGGGTGTTTATACCAGTAATCTATCTCGAGGCATGAGGGTTTCTAAAGCAATAAGAGCAGGAATAACTTTTGTAAATACTTATAGATTAATTTCTCCCTCAGCTCCTTTTGGAGGAATGAAAGATAGTGGTTATGGAAAAGAAGCAGGTATAGATTCCATTAAAGATTACACAAGAGTTAAAACTACGTGGTTTTATACTTCTGATGAACCTTCGCTAGATCCTTTTTCAATTAGATAAATTTGACTACCAAACATTACTTTTTAGTTTTATTAATAATGGTAATCTTTGGTAGTGCTTATCCAGTTGGTAAATTAATTTTAAATAGCTCTCTACCACCAATGTTGATGGCCTCAATTAGAATGGGAATTGTTTTTATTTGTCTAATTCCTTTTTGGAAATTTAAAATTCCTGAAAAAAAATATTTTATACCCTTATTTGGGTTTTCATTATCGATGGGAACAGGAGTATTTTTATTTATGAACTTGGCTCTACTAGAAGCAACTATTGTATCTCCAATAATTATTGGGGCACAATTAAGTATTCCCTTTGCAATTCTTATAAGTTCATTTTTTTTAGGAGAAAAAATAAGCTATAAAAAATGGAGTTTAGTTTTTTTTGCTTTTGTTGGAATTTTTTTAATTGGTTATGATCCTAATCTTAAGGGAGAAATTTTGGCATTATTTTATACTACTATAATGGCTCTTTGTTATGCTCTCGCTCAAGTTTTTTCAAGATATTTAAAAGACCTTGATGTTAAGTTGACTAATACTTTTATGGGAATAACAGGCTGTCTAAGTCTTTTAATTTTTTCAATAATTTTTGAAGGTAACAGCATCTATCATTTTCAAAATATTAATTTTTCAACTTGGCTTTTAATCCTTCATAGTGCTGTTTTAGTTTCTTTGGTGGCTCATATGTCCATGTTTTATCTTTATAAATTTTACCCTGTTGGTCAAGTAATGCCTTTTTATTCCTTATTTCCGATTTTTGGAATTATCCAAACTTTTTTTATTTTTGGTGAAATACCTCCGCTATTAACTTTAATTGGCGGGACTATTGTTCTTGCATCAGTCTATTATATGCAAAAAATGAGATGATTTTGTGATTGAATATTAACAATATTCATAATTAAATTGGTTTTTTATAAATTGTTAACAATTAAAGAGGAAGATAATGAAAAAACTATTTATTGCTGCATTTATGTTTGTTTCAAGTTTTGGAACTAATGTAATGGCAGACGGACACGCGATTAAGATGGGAATCATCTTAGGATTTACTGGTCCTATTGAATCTCTAACACCAGCTATGGCTGCATCTGCTGAGCTTGCTTTTAAAGAAGCTTCAGACTCAGGTTCACTATTAGGTGGAAAAAAAATTGAAGTAGTAAGAGCAGACTCAACTTGTGTTGACTCAGCAGCAGCAACTGCAGCAGCTGAAGGAGTTATCTCACAAGGTGTAGCAGCTATAATGGGTGCTGACTGTTCAGGTGTAACTGGTGCGATTGCATCAAATGTTGCTGTACCAAATGGTGTGGTAATGATTTCACCTTCAGCTACTTCACCAGGATTAACAACTTTAGATGACAAAGGATTCTTTTTTAGAACAGCTCCTTCTGATGCTAGAGGTGGACAAATCTTAGCTGACGTAACTAAAGATAGAAAAGTTAAAAGCGTAGCTATAACTTATACTAATAATGACTACGGAAAAGGTTTAGCTGATGTTTATAAAGCTGCTGCTGAAGCTCATGGTATTAAAGTTACAGCTGTAACTGCTCATGAAGATGGTAAAGCTGACTACTCATCTGAAGTTGCTACACTAGCTTCTGCTGGTGGTGATGCTATGGCTGTAATTGGTTATCTTGACCAAGGTGGTAAAGGAATGATTCAAGCAGCTCTAGATTCAGGAGCATTTGATAAGTTTGTTTTATCAGATGGTATGATCGGTCAATCACTTGTTGATGCATTCCCTAAAGGTTTAAAAAAATCTTTTGGTACTATGCCGGGTTCAACTGGAAAAGGTGCAGGAGTATTTGCTGATGTTGCAAAAGCTGCTGGTATAGACTCTTCTGGTCCATACACTGGTGAGTCTTATGATGCAGCTGCGCTAATAGTTTTAGCAATGCAAGCAGGTAATTCTGCTGACAGAGCATCAATTGCAAAAAATGTAATGGGTGTTGCTAATGAACCTGGAACTAAAATTTACCCAGGTGAGCTTAAAAAAGGATTAGATTTATTAGCTAAAGGTAAAAAGATAAATTACGAAGGTGCAACTGGAGTAACTTTTACTGATGTTGGTGAAGCTGAAGGTTCTTTCTTAGAGCAAGAAATCAAAGGCGGAAAATTCAAAACTAAAAAACAAAGATAATTATTATCTAATTAAAAACCCCAGTAATGAAAATTACTGGGGTTTTTTTTATATTAAATATTTCCTAAAATTCTCAAAATACCAAAAATTGAAATAATTATTAAGAAATAAAAGACAACCTTTCTATAAAACTTTTCCTTACTCTTAATAAAAAATTTGTTACCGATGAACACTCCTGCAGGTAAAACTAATATTAGAGGAAGAGTTCGATAAACAGTGGTCATATCAACAATTCCTCCAAAATAACTTAAAATAAATGCGTAGACATCAGTTAAAAAAAATAATGCAGCCAATGATCCTCTAATTACAGCTGGCTGGATACTGGTCACTAAAAGAAATAATGCTACTGGCATTCCTCCCAGTGTTGTTAATCCATTTAAAGTTCCTGAAATAATACCAGTAAAGATTTTTGATCGGTTGTTATTAATTTTTTTATTTTCATATCCCTTCATCAATAAAATTGAAAAAAAAATAATTATCAAACACACATACAAATGAGTAGTTTCGGGAGATAAGTATTTTAATAAAAACAATCCAATTGGTGACCCAATAGCTATTCCAATTAAAAGTTTAAAAACAAAATTCCAATCTATTTTATTCCATATATATGGAATCATAAAAATACTAATAAAAACTTCTAGTATTAATATAATTGGAACTATTTGAATTGCAGGCAGTATAAAAGAAAATCCTGAAATACATGTTGCAGAAAAACCAAAGCCATTAAACCCTCTAATTATAGATGCAATAAATACTATAAATAAAATTACTAAAAATTCAGATAAGCTAAAGTCAAAATAAGTTAAAAATGTCATCTATTTTTTTTAAAGTTTAATAAAAATTAATAGTTAAAGGTTTTTAACTACTAAAACATATATTTGTCAGCCATATACATAGTCCAGGCAATGGCAGCGCCTAATATAATATATTTCATAATAGAATTACTTTATTTCTATTTTTTCTGGAAGTATACCTTTTGGGCGATATCTCATTATCAATAGCAATCCAAGACCCATCATCAAATATCTAAAATATGGAACACTCTCAATTAAGTGAATTTTTAGTGCGTGAGTATCTGACATACCGGATGTAAAAAGATTAATTAAAAATAATGCTATAGGTGCAGCTTCAATCCATAAAAACCATACAGCAAATCCACCTAAAATTGCTCCAAAATTATTACCACTCCCTCCAACTATAACCATGACCCAAATAAGAAATGTGTATCTCATAGGCCTGTAACTACCTGGTGTAAACAAACCATCTTGCGTCACTAACATTGCTCCAGCTATTCCGACAATTGCTGAACCTAAAATAAATATTAATAAATGTTGTTTAACAACATTTTTTCCCATTGCATTTGCGGCTTCTTCATTATCTCTAATTGCTCGCATCATTCTTCCCCATGGAGAATAAAGTGCTTTTTGAGTAACTATTAATAAAGCTATAACTACAATTAAAAATAATCCTGAGTAGCAAAGTTTTACAAAGACTGAAGATCCTTCGATAACTAACTGATTTAGTGCAGCCTGTTTATCTGCAACATTAGAAATTAATTCCAATTTACTTGAATTAAATTTTGCAACTAAATTTATGAACCAATCAGTAGTCTGAAGATTAACTTCATAAGGTACGGGTCTATCCAATCCAATTACATTTTTGACCCCTCTTGATAACCAATCTTCATGTTTGATTATTGCAATGACAATTTCAGAAATTAGTAATGTGGCAATTGCTAAATAGTCAGCACGTAAACCAAGAGCAACTTTTCCAACCACAAATGCAAGTCCTCCCGCAAAGAAAGCTCCAACAATCCATGAAAACATAATTGGCAATCCAAAGCCTCCTAGAAATCCTGTCTTTGCAGGATTAACAGCTTCAATTGCTTCAATTCCAGGTTCAGCAGTTACCCTAATAATTATAATCCCTGCAATAATAATCGCTGCAATTCCATAAGTTCTAAAATTTGATTTAGCAAAATTTTTTAGAATAAAGCGAATTGCTAATATCATTACTATGATTAACCATAAGCACATTAAGATATCAAAACCACCAGCTCTCCATGCTTCTTGAACTGGATCAACTGATATTAAAACTGCAGCTAGTCCACCTAATGCTGCATATCCCATAAGACCAAAATTAATTAAGCCAGCATAACCCCATTGTACATTTGCTCCCATAGTCATTACTGCAGAAATTAAACACAGATTGAAAATTGAAAGAGCTACATTCCATGATTGAAATATTCCAACCAATAAAATTAAACCCATCATTATTGAGTAAGCCACAATTATATTAAGATTTTTTCTCAAAGCACCTTCCCTTTAAATATGCCATTGGGTCTATACAATAAGACGATTACTAGTATAGAGAACGAAACAGCAAATTTATAATCAGTTGAAAGTAATTGAACAAGGGTTTCTGGTTCCATACTTTCTGGCAAAATATACATAAAAAATTTCTTATATGCATACGTTATGAATATCTCTGAAAAAGCTATAACGTAACCTCCCAAAAATGCTCCAAAAGGGTTTCCAATACCTCCAACAATTGCAGCGGCAAAAATTGGAAGCATATTATTAAAATATGTAAAAGGTTTAAAACTTTTATCTAAACCATACAAAGCACCACCAATTGTTGCTAAAATACCTGCAATAATCCATGTAATCATGACCACTCTTTTAGGGTCAATACCAGATAATAAAGCTAAATCTTCGTTATCTGAGTAAGCTCTCATACTTTTTCCTGTTTTAGTTTTATTTAAGAACCAAAATAAGATGGAGACCAATATAAGGGTTACAAATATTGTTATTACCTGGCTAGATTTAATTGCCAATCCTTCATTAAGTCCTGTCATTTCTTTAAATTCACCTGCTTTAATAATAAATTTTTCTCCATCAAAAAATCTTCTATCAGATGGACCAATTATTATTCTTACCACTGCTTGAGTTACAAACATTACTCCAATACTAACCATTGCAAGTTGGACAGGTGGACTTTTATTGACCCTATAATATCTAAAAACAAATTTATCTATGAAGAGCATGTAGCCAATCATAAAAATTATAGCAAATGGTATAGCAAGAAGAGCTGTTGGCAAAATACCTAAAGAAATACCCACTGATTGAAAATACCATGTAAATAAAATAGTCACCATAGTACCAAATGCCATCATGTCTCCAGTTGCAAAATTTGCAAACCTTAAAATTCCATAGATTAAAGTAACAAAAATTGCACCAAGTGCTAATTGTGAACCATAGGTTAGAGCTGGAACAAAAATATAATTTAATAATAAAATAATTGCGTTTATAAAATCCATACTAACCTCCTAAAAAAGAGCTTCTTACTCTTGGGTCATTTAATAATTCTTTGCCTGTACCTTCATATTTGTTTTCACCTGTGACAAGTACATATCCACGATCAGAAATATTAAGTGCTTGTTTGGCATTTTGTTCAACCATTAAAATTGCAACATTGGTTCTTTTAACTTTAATAATGTGGTCAAATAATTCATCCATAACTATAGGGGAAACTCCAGCAGTAGGCTCATCTAACATTAATACTGATGGCTTAATCATTAATGCTCTTCCAAGTGCAACTTGTTGTCTTTGACCACCTGATAATTCGCCAACTAACTGACTTCTTTTTTCTCTTAATATAGGAAATAGATCATAAATTTCTTTTAAAACATTTTGAAAGTTATCGTCTCTTAGATAGGCTCCCATTTCTAAATTTTCCTCAACTGTCATTCCAGCAAAAACATTTTTTGTTTGTGGTACAAATGAAATTCCAGCCCTAACTCTTTCTTGTGGAGAAAGTTTTGAGATATCTTTTCCATCAATTACTACAGAGCCAGATTTTAAATTTAACAAACCAAGCATAGCTTTCATAGCTGTTGATTTCCCAGCTCCATTAGGACCAAGAATCGAAACTATTTCTCCCCTATTAACATCAACTGAACAAGAATTAATAATATCTGGACCATTGCCATATCCTCCAGTCATTTTTATACCTTCAAAAAATGCCATTAATTTTCATCCTTAAGTTTTGATCCTCTACCTAAATAACTTTCTATAACTTTCTCATCTTTCTTAACTTCTTCTGCAGTACCTTCGAATAAGACGGATCCTTCAGCCATGACAATAACGGGATCACACAATCTACTAATAAAATCCATATCATGTTCGATCATACAAAACGTATACCCTTGTTCTTTATTAAGCTTAAGAATTGCAGTTCCAAGTTCTTTAAGTAGTGTTCTATTAACTCCCGCTCCAACTTCATCAAGTAATACTAATTTAGCATCAACCATCATAGTTCTTCCAAGTTCTAATAATTTTTTTTGACCACCCGATAAATTTCCAGCTAATTCATTTGATAAGTGAGTAAGATTTAAGAAATCAACTACATCTTGGGCTTTTTGTTTTACAGCTAATTCTTCAGTTCTAACCAAGCTAGGCTTTAGTAAAGCAGTCATTAATTTTTCACCTGATTGATTTGCCGGAACCATCATTAGGTTTTCTAAAACTGATAAATTTGTAAATTCATGAGCTATCTGAAAAGTTCTTAAAATGCCTTTTGAAAATAATTCATATGAGGGAACATCAGTTATATCTTCATTATTAAATAAAACTTTTCCTTGAGTAGATTTTAAATTTCCAGCAATTAAATTAAATAAAGTAGTTTTACCCGATCCATTAGGTCCAATAATTCCAGTGATAGAGCCTTTCTTAATTTTTAAAGAGCAATCAGAAACTGCAGCCAAACCTCCAAAATATTTAGATAAACTTTCAATTTGTAAAATATTCTGTTGTTGATCCATGAAATTTTTATTTATTTAATCTTTTATGTATACTATTGAGAGTTTTCTCCAAAGATTTATAAAAACCAGCTTTTGTTAGTTCTTTAACACCTTGTTCATTTAATCCCTTAGGAGTCTGAGACTCTTTTACCAAATATTTTAAATCTTTTTTTGAGTTAACAACAGCATCTTCTGACAAAGCTAAAAATAAAGAAGTTATATATTTTTGAGCATTATTTCTTTTAACACCTCTTTTAACTAACCAGTCTGTCATTGAACTTAACAATTGATAAAAAGGTGCCATCATTCCAGATGTTGACCAAAAATTAATAGATGATTTTTCGTTTTTTATTTCAACAGTTGTTCCAACTTTATCAAAGAATGCTTTAACTTTTTTATTAGGAGGACAAATAGGTACTGGTCCTTTTTTTAATGAAATTGGCGGCAAAGGAATAGCTCTTACAATTTGTGCTTTAACTTTTATTGCTTTTTTTAACTGAGATAAAGTTATTGTAGAAATAAAGCTAATTATAGTTTGTGTTGATCTAAATTTTAACTCTTTGATTATTTTATCTCCTACAGTAGGTGTAACTGATAAAAATACCCAATCACATTTATCAACTATTTGTTGATTATCTTTAGCAATTATTACTTTTCTAAATTTTTGTTTTAAATTCTTAGCAATACTTCTATTTCTTTGGGAAATTATAATTTTGTTAAATGAAATTTTAGATGTGCAAATACCAGTAATTACTGATGATGCTATTTTACCTGTACCTATAAATCCTAAATTCATAAATTTTGGTTACTTTATATTGATTATATTGAATTAATTAATAAAAAAAGAGCCTCTAATTCTTAACAATTCTCTACTTAATTCTTCATTCTCTTTAAAAGGTTTTCTTCCATGAAGCCAAAAGTAATTATTAGCAATTATTGAAGATCCAACAGGTAATTTGGTAATGGCTTTGTTTTTACTTTCTTCTAAACCATCTGATAATCTTTGTAAAAAATTACCCTGTTTCATATTTTTAGGCTCAGGAAATTGATCAATGTAAGAAATAGTAGGTTTGCCATCAGCGTCAGAAGAAAATACTGGATGCTCTACCTTGTAATCTATATTTTTACTTTTTGGTGAACCCCAAATAAAATTCTGTTTACCAATAGGATCATTATATAAATCCTCACAATGTTCCCAATCATCAAGGTGTAACATTGCCGTTTCTCCACCTTCTACATTTTGTTCATCAATTTTAGTCATTAATAACCAATCTGTAACTTCTTTAACATAAGTTCCATCTGTATGGAGATCCATATTTGTATAAGCTTTTCTTAAATACGAGTCACTTTTATCCTCATGCTTAACAGTAAATCTTGCATAATATTTTCCAGCCATTGAGTCATGGTTTGGAATTCCAATCAAATGAGCAATAGCAGTAGATAATTTAACTAAAAAGTTATGATCAATTTTAGAATTAATATTCTTAGGACCAATAATAAAACAACCTGTTTCTCGATCTCTTATTATCTTATTCATTAATTTGCCTAATTTATTAGATGTAAGATCATCTAGACTTTTAGCTAAAGTAAAACGTGTGAATGGTTTATATTCTAGTGCAGTGATATCAAACTTGTTAAATGGAAATATTAATTTATCTAAAATTTCATTTTCAATATCAATATTAATTATTCTTTTTGAATTATTGTGTTCTGAAATTGTTAGACCAGCAATTTTTTCCATTATAAATACCCACTTAATAAAGCCATCATGATAGCAGAAATTACTGTTGGATAAACAAAATTTCTTTTAGATATAAAGAATATAAATAAGCAAAATAATACTACAGTTGCTCTACTTAAATAGCTAGCATCAGATAATACTCCAACAGGAAAAATAATTGTTCTAGCGATCAAGGCAGCTAATGTTGAATATGCAAGACAATTAAAATATCTAAATAATTTTGAAGTCTCTTTTATTCCCTCAGAAGAAATAGCTCCTAATAATCTAGAAGAGAATGTTGCTAACGATGTAACTAAAATTGCAAGTACTATGCTAGTTGACATTTAGTTCTCCTATTAAATAAGCAATAGTTCCACCAACAAGTCCACCAAGTAAAATTGACCATTCAGGAGATAAAAAATAGAATATTGGTCCCAATAATAATCCTAATACTACAGACGCTGCTATTTGAATTGTTTTCATTGCTCCTACCATCATACATAAAAAGTAAATTGGATTTAAAATTGCTAAACCCATCATCATATTTTTATCTAAGTAATCAGATGCATAAAATCCAATAAAAGTGCCTATAACTGCTGTAGTCCAAGTTGCACACCCAATTCCAATCCAAAAATCAATTCTGAATTTTTTATCAATTTCTTTATATTTACTTTTCATTATTAGCCATGCGGAGACTGCAATAAAATGACATGAAAAATAATATTTCCATCTTGGTTGACTTTCATGCATCATTAATGGAAATAATGAGACTGCCATTGGATAAAGCCTAGCATTAACAAACCAAACTGCTAAAAAAATATTAAGTAATGACGCTCCAACTAATAACGACTCAGCCATTACTAATGAGCCAGGTAAAGCATAAGTAAGCATAGTTGAAAAAATGCTTTCCTGAATATTAAAGCCTAAATTTTTAAGAAGTGCACCGATTGCGATAAAACAACAGCCAAGTGCAAGTGCCGGGCTATCTGGAGCTAAAATAGATTTAAAACCTTTAAAGAAAAATTCTTTATTTACCATTATCCACCAAGGAATAATCTACCAACATCAGGGTTTTTTAGTAAATCATCCCCTTTGCCAGCAATTGCGGTTTGTCCAGATACTAAAACATAGCCTATATCTGCAAACTCTAATCCCTTTTTGGCATTTTGTTCTACTAAAATAATTGTTTTTTTTTCGTTTTGTTGAAGATCTCTTAAGATTTCAAAAACCATGTCAATATACCTTGGCTCTAAACCAATTGATGGTTCGTCAACAAGCAATACTGATGGCTTCATAACTAATGCTCTGGAGATTTCTAACAACCTTCTTTCTCCACCGGATAAAACTTTAGCAGGTTGATTTCTTCTGTTTCTTAATCTTTCATATTTTTCAAAAATTCTTTCAGCTTCTTGATAGGATTCGTCAGTACTTTCTTTGGAATAACCACCCATCAATAGATTTTCTTCAACAGTCATATCTGGGAAAACAGAATTATCTTGAAGTATATAAGCAATTCCACATGATGTAAGTTTTTGAGCTGGAGTTAAGCTGGTAATTTCTTTTCCATCAATTTCAATTTGTCCTGAAAATATATTTGTAAATCCATATATCGAATGAAGTATAGTTGATTTACCTGCGCCATTTGGACCAATCAAACATAGTGATTGAGCTTTACTTACATTTAAATCAAAATCATGAAGAATTTCCATTTTTCCATAACCAGCATTTAAATTTTTGATTGTTAAATGAATTTCATTTGGAGATAATTTTTTTAAATCTTCTGGAGTTGGGGCTTTTCCTAATACTTCATATTGATTTGACATTATTGCGCTCCCAGATAAGCATCTATTACACGCTTATCATTTTTAATTTCATCTGGAGATCCATTAGCTAACATTTTTCCATGTGCTAGACAGAAGATGTCTTCGGCTAATTGCATTATCACCTTCATATTGTGTTCGATAACTAAGAGTGTAATGCCAAAGTCTTGATTTACTTTAATTAATCTATCTATAATTCCATTGATTAAAGTTGGGTTTATTCCAGCTGTAGGCTCATCTAATAAAAGCATTTCCGGCTCATTCATTAAAGCCATTGCTAGCTCTAATAGTTTTTGTTGACCAAAAGACAAATCTCCTGCTCTCAATTTTCTTTTTTGATACAAGCCAACAAAACTTAATAAATTTTCTGCTTTATCTGTTAGATCTTGAGGAATTTTAGAGAATATCTTGATTAAACTCTCGTCACTTCCTTTATGACTAATTAACATATTATCTATACAATTTAATTTTCCATAAATTCTTGTTTGTTGAAATGTTCTAAGTAGACCTAATTTTGCTATTACAGGAACTGGCAGCTCAGATACTTCTTTGTCATTAAATTTTATAGATCCACTGTCTATAGGATATGTGCCAACTATTGAGTTAAATAATGTTGTTTTACCAGAGCCATTTGGCCCGATTAAACCAACTATTTTTCCTTTTTCAACTGACATAGAAATATCAACATTGGCTTTAACACCACCAAAAGATTTACTAACATTATTTACTTCTAAGATGCTCATTTTAGTTCCACCTGTGCTTTACGATCAGCTTCATCAACCACTTCTCCAAATCTCTCTGGATATTTTTCTCTAAGCCATCCCATTAATCCTTCAGGGAAATAAATTACAATCACAACAATCAAAACACCTAATGCAACATACTGCCAGCCCAAGAAGTAAGTCCAAAAACCTTCTTTAAATAAGTGAAATAAAGTTGCACCAATAACAGGTCCCCATAATGTTCCTTTACCACCGAGTATTGCCATTAAAACCATGAACACACCCATTTCTCTTCCATCAAAAGCAACATCCGTAGAATCTATATAACCAACTAATCCACCCATGATACCTCCTGCTAACCCACAGAAAAATGCAGAGATCATCCATCCAATAATTTTATATTTCATTGTCTGAATACCCATTGCTTCAGCCTTGTCTTCATTGTCTCTTATTGCATTAAGGACTAATTTAAACCGAGTTGAGTAAACTGATTTTACTGCAACAAAAGTTAATACAAGAACTAAAAAGCTTAAAAAATAAAAAAACTGTCCTCTAGATTCCAAGTTTCCTGTCTCTGGAAATGGAGGCGTTGTGAACCCTTGTCCTGCACCAATAATTTCAATTCCTCCTGAAATTTCACCTGCAGCTACCCCTAAACCTAAAGTACAAATTGCAAAATAGTGTCCTCTAAGTCCTAAAATTGCATAACCAATTAAACCAGCAACTATTGTTGGTATAATTGCTGCTGCTAAAAGTCCAAATGCCATACCTTGAAAAAACTGCGTAGGTGAATGTATGAAAGTTTTTTCCCCACCACTTTCTGTCCATTCTGCTAGTGGGAAAAACATACCCACTTGAACAGAAGCACAAATATACATACCTAGACCATAAAAAAGAATATTTCCAAATGAGTTGTAGCCCATTTCACCACCTTGAATATTCCAAGTTAAGGCTAAAACAATTAATATACAAAGAATTGATAATTGAACCTTGAATGCTGGAAGCATAAATGGTGCAAGAACACCAAAAATCAGTATTGCAGCGTATAAAATAATATTATTATTTTTCATTTTAAATATTCTCTTTTTCTAGAAAGTTTAAATCTTCGATAAACTAAAATTAAAACTAACAATAAGAATACAGAACCTATTCTAAACTCTGTCCCTAGAATATAATCAGCAAATTCTTCAAATACACCTAAACCCATTCCTGAAACTGCAACACCTGGCAAATTTCCCAGTCCTGCAATAATAACAATCATGAAAGATCTAATTGTATAAGGTAGACCCATATAAGGATGTATTGTAAATGTAATAGCAACTAATGCACCTGCTACACCACAAAGTGCTGCATTAATTCCAAATGTAGCTGCATAAACTTTTTCAGTATCAACTCCTAAAATTTTAGCTGCTCTAGCATTTTGTGCTGTTGCTCTAATTGCCCGCCCTAACTTTGATTTTTTCATATAAATAACGAGCCCTATTGCAAAAATAATACTTATAATGGCTGAAAATAATTTAGAATTTGGAAGTGTAACTGAATTATTAAACAACATAGTTGTTCCAAATTCAGAATTAGCAAGAACAACATCTGCACCAAATGCAAAGTTCATTAACTGCATGAAAAGGATACTTATGCCAAATGTAGCAAGTATTGAGATAAATAAATCTCTATCTACAACTTTATTTATTACTAATTTATAAAGACCTACTCCTACAAAATACATTATCACTGGTGCAACAATCACACCTAAAGCTGGATGAATTCCTGACAAATACATAAAATAAGCAATGTATCCACCTAGAATTACCAAATCTCCTTGAGCGATATTTATAATATTCATTACCCCCCATTGAAGAGCCATCCCATAAGCTATAAGTGCAAATAATATTCCAAGTAATATTCCATCTAATGAGGCTTGAACCATTAATATTGGTACTTGAAATATAAGTAGATCCATAAATTTTTTTAAAACTTTCTAAATAAATTTAAAACTTTTTATATAAAAATGCCCCCTATTGCTAGGGAGCATTTTAAATATTAGATATTATCTTTGAGACCAAGATGGAATTGGATGTATCAACTCAGCTGAAGCCCATTTAGTAGGAGCTACAACTTTATTTTCACATTTATCTCCATCACACATAACTTGGAATAACACCATTGGCTTATCAACATTCTGACCACCTGCTGCAAATTTTATGTTTCCATAAAAAGTTTGCATATCAGTAGCAGCAAGAGCGTCTCTGACTTTTACTTTGTCAAAAGAATTAGCTCTTTCAAATGCATCTTTAAAAACCAATAAAGCTGCTGAAGACTCAGCTGCTTGATACGGGGGTGCATAATCAAATAATTTTTTAAAGTCAGCATCATATGTCATACCGTCTTTAAAGAAATCATCCTTGTAAGTTAAAGTTTTATGCCATTGTGAAGCACATAATGCATACTGTGAATTTTTACCATGTTGTTTTGATAATTTCGCAGCATCACAGTGTGTCATTGCAAGCATTGGTACATCAACTTTCATTTCAGCGATTTGTCTAACAGCTGTTAAGGCACCTTTAGTGTGACCTGAAACCACAAGAACATCTGGTTTAACAGCTTTAACTTTTGCTAAAGTTGCAGCCATATCATTTAGTTCTTTAGGTAGCTTGTCGTCTATTACTTTTTTAGATCCAGTTCTTTCAATCGCTTCCAAAACACCTAATCTAACATCTTGAGAAAAGGCATCTTGTTCAAAAGCCATTGCAACTGAAACTGGTTTACCACCATTTTTTTCAACCGCTAAATCTATAGCTACATCAAGATATAGGTTTGCTGGTGCAAGCACTGCAAAAAGATATTTGTAACCTTTTGTAAACAAAGATCTTGAAGCACCATTAGCCTCAACCATCGGCACACCATATTTCTCTGTAACAGGTGCTATTGCTTTAGTTAGTCCTGAACTGTATGGGCCAAGCATATACTCAACACCATCTTGTTTGATTAATCTTTCTGCAAGTTGCGCTGCTCTTTTAGGGTTTGACTCATCATCATAATAAATGATTTCAAACTTGTAAGTTTTTCCACCAACTTTAATACCACCCATGCTGTTAATTCTATCAACGGCCATGTTATAACCGTTTTGAGTATGAACACCATTTGAAGAGTATTTACCAGTTAATGAAATAGCAGATCCTAAAACTATCTTGTCACCTACAACTTTTGCAAAAGATGTAACTGATGAAGATAATATAATTGCTAATGCAGAAACAAAACTTAATATAATTTTATTTAATTTCATTTTATTTCCTCTCGTTATTAATTAATTAATAATCAATTAAATAAAGAAATTAACCTCATTGCAAGGGGCAATAAGCGCCTACTACTTAAGTTAATATTGTTGTGTAATAACAATTATTCCAGCAATAATAACTAAAACGCACGCTGAAATTGTATTTATAACTTTAGGGTTAGCTTTAATCCAAACAATAAGTTTTCTTGCAAGAACTGCATAAGCAATCAAAGATAAAAAATCTAATACTACATAAGTTGTAATTAAAATAAAAAATTGAACAATATAATTTGAATTAAAGTCAATAAACTGAGGAAATATTAATGGAAAAAACATCCAGGCTTTTGGACTTGTACCTGCAACTAAAAAACCATCTCTAAAAAAAGAAAATATACTTTTTGATGTTATGTTGTCTGAACTTATATCTTTTGGCTTTGATTTATAAAGATCATATGCAAGATACAAAATATAAGCTACTCCAACCCACTTGAAAATATTTAAAAAATTTGGATTATCTGAAAAAAAAGATCCTATTACAAAAATTACTAAGGCTGCTTGTATAAAATTTGCAGTAATATCTCCTAAAGCAGTCCAAATACATTTTTGAACACCATAATTCATTGAATATGAAATTATTACAATTCTCGGTGTGCCTGGGGTGATAAATAAGAATAAAATTATTTGTAAAAATAAAAAATAATTTAAAGGATACATCTTAAGGAAGATAGTCCAAAAAAACCGGGAGCTAAAGATGGCTAAGATGGACTATCGGGACATATAATATCATTTGCTAAAAAAAATGCATTAATCTTTTTTTTCAAATATAAAGGAATTATGAAAAAAAAAGGTCACACCCCCATAACCAAAGTAAAAAATCCAGAGCCAGAGGTTAATGACCCAGATTGGGTTATTTGGGCTGCCTGGGCTGATCGGATCACTTTTGAGGAAATAGAGAAAAAAACTGGAAAGACTGAATCTGAAGTAATTAAAATTATGAGAAGATCTGTAAAACCTACTTCGTTTAGATTATGGAGAAAAAGAGTTAATCAAAAAAGTATTAAACACAGAAAAAAATTTGAATATTCTAGAAAAGAAATTACTAGTAAAATTAAAAAGAATGATTATTTATAAGTTATGAAATCAGTTACTATTTATACAGGACCACTTTGCAATTATTGTGAAGCAGCTAAAAGATTATTAACTAGAAACAATGTTGATTATAAAGAAATAAACATTGCAACAGTAGATGGTGCAATGGATGAAATGATTTCAAAAGCAAATGGCAAAAGAACAATCCCACAAATCTTTTTTGATGATCAACATATGGGTGGTTATGATGATGTTAGAGCTTTAGAAAAAGATAATAAGCTTCAAGATTTACTTAAATAATAAAATACTCAGCTTTTAGGTTTAAAAACCAGGCAAACTCCATTGTTACAATATCTTTTTCCAGTTGGCTCTGGCCCATCTTCAAATATATGTCCATGATGTCCTCCACATTTTTTACAGTGGTATTCAGTTCTTGCATAACCTAAAAGATGATCTGTTTTAGTTTCAAATACATCTGGTAGAGATTCGTAGAATGAAGGCCAGCCTGAACCACTTTCGTATTTTGTGTTTGAGTCAAATAATTTTTCTCCGCAATTAGCACAATGAAAACTTCCCTCTCTTTTTTCCTGATTGAGTTCACTGGTACCAGCCATTTCTGTTCCATCTTCAAACAAAACTAATTTTTGTTCAGCAGTTAGATTTGGGTTAATTTTTTTTGTCATAACTAAATCAATTTAGCACATGTTTGATGCAATATTGAGTGTAATTCTACTAGTTTATTAAAATCTTTATTATACCCTCCACCTAAAACACCACAGATAGGTATTTTTTTTGAAGAAAAGTTTTCAATTACTAATTCGTCTCTTTGTTTTACCCCTTCATCTGAAATATTTAACTTACCTAGTCGGTCATTAAAATGGATATCAACTCCTGCTATATAGAAAACAAAGTCAAAGTTTTCATTACTAAGTTCATTTAAATAATACTTAAGGGTCTTTATATATGTTTCATCCTCAAGATTATCTTCAAGCTCAACATCCAAATCACTAATTGATTTTTTTGCAGGATAATTCGTTTTTGAATGCATACTAAAAGTAAAGACATGTCTATTATCTTTAAAAATATCTGAATTTCCATTTCCTTGGTGTACATCTAAATCTACAATTAAAATTCTATTAGCAAATCCTCTATCTAATAAATAATGAGCAGCAACAGCTACATCATTAAACACACAATAACCAGCACCGCCATCATAATTAGCATGATGACTTCCTCCTGCAGTATTACAAGCCACTCCGTAATTTAAGGCAAGTTTTGAGGCTAATACTGTTCCCCCAGTTGCAACTAAGGATCGTTGGACCACACTATCAACTAAAGGAAAACCAATTTTTTTAATTGCATTTTTATCTAAAGTTTTATTTTTTATATCATTTATGTAATTTTTAGAATGAGCTCTATTTAAGGTTTCAAATGAACAAGGAGTGGGATTATGAAATTTATTTACTACCTTTTGATCAATTAAATATTTAGCAAGTTCACCAAATTTATTAATTGGAAACTTGTGATCATCTCCAATTTTAGCAACATAATCTTTATGATTAACTACTGGTAGCTCCATTATTTTTCAATAACACGAATAGGCTTTCCATTAACGCAAGCTTCGAGATCTTCAATCATTTGAGTATAAAAAATACTATAATTTTCAGCAGTAACGTAACCAATATGAGGTGTAAGTAATGCATTTGGTAAAAATCTTAATTTATT
>Ga0209833_1001074_pt1 | contig 18830 bp, 20 predicted proteins | sample COGITO_mtgs_1105_3_FD_184797 | JGI IMG/M metagenome (GOLD analysis project Ga0209833, IMG submission 184797) | Pelagic marine microbial communities from North Sea - COGITO_mtgs_110506 (SPAdes) (version 2) | ecosystem: Environmental > Aquatic > Marine > Epipelagic ... | reverse complement strand
TCATCCTAGTGAGTTTATCCGCACCACTTATATGGAGCCTTTCAGTTTAAGTTGTCGCTATCTGGCCAATCAGCTCGATATTGCGGCATCTACGCTTAATCGAATCCTAAAACAGCAGAGTGGAATTAGCCCGGAGATGGCTTTGCGTCTCTCTAAAACTCTCGGACGCAGCCCGGAAAGCTGGCTGGCAATGCAGCACAACTATGATTTATGGCAGGCTAAAAAGGTTGTTCGACTGGAAAGGGTCAATAAGCTTGATCTGGATGCGGCGTAGCTGGAGATCCCTCGTCGCTGGGCTCTGTCGGGATGGCATTTAAAATAGGCTGGGGTCTACAATAGCAGATGCTGGCCTGCGCCAGCATGACGAAAAGAGGTGCCATCATGACAAGGGAGGCAAAGAATACGAGAGTAATTACAGCCGGACTGTGATCCCGCGCTCGGCCATATATTGCTTAGCCTCTGGCACTGTATGCTCGCCAAAGTGAAAAATACTCGCCGCCAAAACCGCATCGGCCTTTCCTTCAACAATCCCATCAACCAAATGCTGAAGATTACCCACACCGCCTGAGGCAATTACCGGAACAGTGACCGCGTCGCTAATCCGCGAGGTAAGCTCGAGATCAAAACCATTTTTAGTGCCATCACGATCCATACTGGTCAGCAGAATCTCGCCAGCACCGTAGCCGGTCATCTTCTCCGCCCATTGAATGGCATCAATACCGGTTGGCTTGCGGCCACCATGGGTAAAAATCTCCCAGCGCGGCTGATCGCCCTGCTCTACCTGCTTGGCATCAATGGCCACAACAATGCACTGCGAGCCAAAGCGTTGCGCCGCTTCACGAACAAATTCCGGATTGTGAATAGCCGCTGAATTGATCGCCACTTTGTCGGCACCTGCATTAAGCAGATTGCGGATATCCTGCAACTCTCGAACACCGCCGCCCACGGTCAGGGGAATAAATACTTCGCCTGCCATGCGCTCAACAGTGTGCAAGGTAGTGTCACGGGCCTCATGGCTGGCGGTAATATCCAGGAAGGTAATCTCATCGGCACCCTGCTCGTTATAGCGGCGGGCAACTTCTACCGGATCACCGGCATCGCGAATATCGACAAACTGAACGCCCTTAACCACACGGCCTTTATCGACATCGAGACAGGGAATAATACGTTTAGCCAGACTCATTTCTCTTCCTTAAACAGATGACCGAGCTTGCCAGCTTTGGTCGATAGATATTGAACATTATGGGGATTACTGTCCGCCTGAATGGGCATACGGTCAACTACATCAATACCCAGCTCTTTAAGAGCAGCAACCTTGCGCGGATTATTGGTCATCAACACAACCTGCTTGGCACCCAGATGTTCAAGCATCGGAGCACAGATAGAGTAGTCGCGCATATCGGCACCAAATCCTAGACGCTCATTGGCTTCAACTGTATCAGCACCCTGATCTTGCAAATTGTAAGCGCGGATTTTGTTGACCAGACCTATACCACGACCTTCCTGCCGGAGATATAAAATAGCCCCTCGGCCCTGCTCAGAAATACGCTTCATGGCTTCCTGTAACTGCTCGCCACAGTCGCAGCGTAGACTGCCCAATGCATCGCCGGTCAGGCATTCAGAGTGGATTCGTATCAGCAATGGTTCTTCAGCGGCGCAATCACCCATAGTGATGGCGATATGCTCCTTACCTTTAAACGGATCTTCAAAACCGTGAATATCAAAAGTGCCCCAGCGAGTGGGTAATTTTGATGATTCGATAAAGCGAAGCGCCACAGTTTTCTCCAGAATATTAATTACGAGTATTTCATTCGGTCGCGTATTGTAGCTTCAACAGTCGACCAGTAAAGGGTTTATATAAGGCCAACCACGCCCAACAGGGCGATTACCGCCGCAGCCGCTAACCCGGCAATAACATCATCAATCATAATGCCAAAACCACCGGAGACTTTTTTATCCAGCCAGCTGATTGGCCAGGGCTTTAAAATATCAAACAGGCGAAACAGCATAAAGCCCAAAATAAGCGATATCCAGGATACAGGCAGTGCCGCCATAGCGATCCAAAAGCCGACAAACTCATCCCAAACAATACCGCCATGATCGTGCACGCCAAGTGTTTTGGCCGCAGACCCACAGATATAGATGCCGACAACGGCACTGACTAAAACAATAATTAGATAGCTCGACAATGGCAGTTGTGCCAGCAGCCACCACAGCGGAATAGCCGCCAATGTGCCCATAGTTCCGGGTGCTTTGGGTGAAAGCCCGCTACCAAAACCAAAGGCCAGCAACAGTGTCGGCGAGCGCAACAGCTGCTTAAAAGATGGATTAACCATATTCTTATTCCGATTATTAACCAAAGTGGTCATACCCCTGCTTATTAACAGCAATTGGGTTGTTATCCCGGTCTAAAACATTGACCAGATTAACCGAATCGCCAGGTGTGTTAATAGTGCCGATTTTACTGGCAATCAGCTCACCGCAATCAATCAACTGCTCAACCTTATCGAGCTTGTCGGCACTGACTGTAAAACACAGCTGGTAATCATCGCCACCAAAGAGTGCCCAGCCAGTAGAGTCTTTTAGCGACAGCTGCTTAACATCTTCAGCGATGGGTAACCGTTGTGTATAAATAGTTGCAGCTACATTACTCGACTGGCAAATATGCCCCAGATCAGCGACCAGCCCATCGGAAATATCGATGCAAGCACTGGCAATTCCGCGTAATTGAAGGGCTGTTTTGACCTGCGGCTGCGGCGAATAGAACCTTTGAAGTAAGCGATCACTGTCAATAAAGATACCTGATTTAATAGAAATTGATTTTAGCGCTGCCGCGCCATCACCCAAAGTGCCAGTCACAAAGACCGAATCTCCAGCTGTCGCACCACTGCGCTGCAAACTCTCTGCTCGAGGTACTTCACCCAACATTGTGATGGAAACGGCAAGGGGGCCACTAGTGGTATCTCCACCCACCAGGGCAATATCAAACTGCTTGGCAATCTCAGCGAGTCCATCGCTAAAACCTGCCAGCCAGGCACTATTGGCTTTGTCCTTCGGGAGAGTTAATGACAGAGTAAACCAGCGCGGTTGCGCGCCCATGGCCGCCATATCACTAAGATTAACACAGAGCGCTCGGGTAGCAATCTGCCTGCCTGTCGCCGCGGCGGGAAAATGCACGTCCTCGACCAAGGTATCACTGGCGACCACTAGCTGTTGGTTATCGCTGGGATTGATAAGCGCGCCATCGTCACCAATACCCAATGCCACTCCGCGCTGACCGGTAAGGCCAACAAAGTGGCTGGCGATCAGTTCGAATTCGCTGGATTGATGATGCTTTTGATCAGACAGGGCTTTGTCCTCTCTCAGTGATTAGCGGTCAGCTTAACGACGCTTATTGGCGGCCACTTCTACAGCGCGCTTTTCAGCGGCGACGCGATCGAGAATACCGTTGATATATTTAAACGCATCGGTGGGACCAAAGGTTTTCGCCAGGTTGACCCCTTCATTGATAACAACCTTATAGGGCACATCGATACGAAAAATCATCTCGTAGGTCGATAGGCGCAATATGGCCCGCGACACTGGGTCGAGCTGCTCTTCTTGGCGATCTAAATGGGGCTGAAAGGCGGCATCAATTTCACTGAGATTTTTCGGTACGCCATGGAGTACCTCGTGAAATAAATCGGTATCCACAGTGGCCATATTGTTATCGGTGTGGAATTCAGCTTCGATACTAACCAGGTCCGTACCGCCCATATCCCAGGAGTACAACGCTTGAGCTAGCAATCTACGTGCTTTTTGGCGCATTTTAGGTTTTGACATTTATTCGGCGCCTTGGATTTGTTTAAACACAGTAAGTAGTTCAAGAATAGTCAGCGCCGCCTCTTCGCCTTTATTTTCACTGTTGTCACCGGAGCGATCCAGCGACTGCTGGAGGTTGTCAGTGGTCAACAGGCCAAAGGCGACCGGCAAATTTTCATTTAGGGCAACTTCACCAATACCCCGAGTAGTCTCTGAGCAAACATAGTCAAAGTGCGGAGTGTCGCCGCGGATAACACAGCCCAGTGCCACAACCGCATCAAAGCGACCGGTAATGGCTGCGCGCTGGCTGGCCAGTGGCAGCTCAAAAGCACCGGGAACACGAAACACTTCCACGGCATCGCCCTCGATACCGTGACGGGCAAATGCGCGCACCGCACCGTCGAGCAGGCCGTCGGTGATTTCAGCATTCCAGCGCGCCGCAATCACAGCGATACGTGGATTGCCAACATTAAAATTACCCTCTTCGGGTCTATATTCGCTCATGGACTGTTCCTGTTTTATTCGCAGTCGACGTGTTCTACAACTTCGAGATCAAAGCCGGAGATGCCGGTAAATTTAAAGGGGGCGCTCATCAGGCGCATCTGATGAATACCCAGATCGCGTAATATCTGCGAGCCGGTGCCAACTTGCTGGTAGACCACATCGCTGGCCAGCTGCGAGCGCATCTGATTGGGGTTCAGTATCTGCTCAATACTGCGATCAATATCTTCCGAAGACTCGGGATAGTAAAGCAAGACCACAACACCGCGGCCTTCGGCGGCAACCCGCTCCAGAGCCTTGTGAAATGACCAGCTCTTAAAATCACTGGAATCCTCAATCGCCAACAGGTCACGGGCCGAACGGTTGGTATGCACACGCACCAGCGGTGGCTCACCACCACTGACATCGCCCTTAACTAGAGCAAAGTGCTTCTCTTTGAGAATACTATCGAAGTAGGTTTTTAGAGTGAAATCACCGAAGCTAGTGCTTACTTCTCTCTCACTCACACATTGTGCGGTCTTTTCCGTCACCAGGCGGTGATGAATCAGGTCGGCAATAGTACCGATCTTAATATCATGTTTTTCAGCAAACAGTTCCAAATCATCACGGCGCGCCATGGTGCCATCTTCATTCATAATCTCAACAATAACTGCCGCCGGCTCAAAGCCTGCCATCTTCGCCAGATCACAACCAGCTTCAGTGTGACCAGCGCGGCTAAGGACACCACCGGGCTGAGCTTTCAGCGGGAAGATATGACCGGGCTGAACTATATCTGCAGGTCGCGCACTGCTGGCAACAGCGGCCTGAACGGTGCGCGCGCGATCAGCGGCAGAGATACCGGTGGTAACACCCTCGGCAGCTTCAATAGACAGGGTAAAAGGCGTGCCGTGGCTAGAGTTATTGCTGTCAGTTTTGACCATCATCGCCAGATCCAACTGCTTGCAGCGATCTTCATGGAGCGTCAAGCAGATCAATCCCCGGGCATTGGTGGCCATAAAATTAATATCCTGAGCGCGCACCATCGGTGCCGCCATGACCAGATCGCCTTCATTCTCGCGATCTTCATCATCCATCAGAATAACCATCTTGCCCTGACGGATATCTTCAATTAGCTCTTCAATTGTGTTGAGTACCATTTAGTCTTTTCCAATCAATGGTTAAAGGTTATTTATTCTTACTTTCCGCGGCCTTGTCACCGAGCAGCAAACGCTCAAGGTAACGAGCCACCAGATCGACTTCAAGATTCACTTTAGTACCCACTTGGTAATCACCCATCACCGTGTGTGTCATGGTATGGGGCACAATATTTAATTCAAACTCGCAGCCATCGACAATATTCACCGTCAGGCTGGTGCCATCGACAGTGATTGAGCCTTTATGGGCAATATATTTTGCCAGCTCTGCCGGAGCCCGCAGGCGAAAACGCCAGGAGCGAGCATCTTCGTGCAAGGAGACAACTTCGCCAATCCCATCCACATGTCCAGAGACAATATGACCGCCAAAGCGATCACTGGCCTGCATAGCCTTTTCCAAATTGATCCGCGAACCCTGCTGCCAGTGGCCAATAGTTGTCAGGTTGAGAGTCTCAACCGAGACATCGGCAACAAAACCCTCGCCGGTAAGCTCAACCGCGGTCAGACAGGCACCATTACAGGCGATGCTATCACCCAGCTGCACATCCGCGAGCCCAAGATTGCCGGTGCGAATAGTTAAACGTACATCGCCGCCCCGCTGTTCGAGGTTGGCGATATCACCGATGGCGCTGATAATTCCTGTAAACATAATCTCGTAACCTTTTTAAAATCCTGTCTTTTCTAACTGTCTAGCCGTCACCGGCATAACCAAAAAACACTAAATCATCGCTCGGTCTATCAGCTGTGAGCGGGGATATAATCTCTGCGACCATCGGCAGCATGGATGCTGCCGTTGAGCCTACAGGGACGTATTCACGGCGTGTCGCAGAGATTATATCCCCGCTCACAACCGCTCCGCACTCAACCCTTCAATACCCAAAACCTACTCTGCTTCAATAACCAACTTCACAATAACCTGATGAAGATCCTTCGCCTTCACGAAGGATGATGGCAGCGCTGTTTTTAATAATCCTTGTCCGGATACAGGGTCACCCTAATATCCTCACCAATCTGGCGAATATCCTGAACCGACAGTGCCAAATGAGCATCAATAGTCTTGATCGGCAAACCAAACATCGGTCTTGCATCACTGCCAAATAACTTCGGCGCCCAATAACAAACCAACTCATCGAGCAGACCTTCCGCGACAAAAGCCCCAGCCAAACCAGCACCGGCCTCAACCATCACGCTATTACATTCGCGATCCGCCAACTCAACCAACAGCGCATGCAAATCAACATGGCCATCGCGAGTGGGCAAAAACACAATATCAGCACCGGCCTGCTTCAAAGCCTCAGCTTTCTTACGCTGCTCGTCACCATCGACAGTGGCTACCAATACACTACCAGGCTGCGCAAACATCCGCGCCTCAGGGCTCATCTGTAATTTGCTATCAACAACCACACGCAGTGGCTGGCGAAGACTGTCCTCAACACCGACATCTTCATTGGTTATACGCACCGTCAGGGACGGATCGTCCATTAACTGCGTGCCTATACCGGTAATAATTGCGCAACTCGCCGCCCGCAGACGCTGCACATCTTTGCGCGCCGCCGGCGTGGTAATCCACTGACTCTGACCACTGGCCATAGCCGTGCGGCCATCGAGACTCGCGGCCATCTTGACCAACACCCAGGGCAGGCCCTGCTCATGGCGCTTGATAAAACCTTTATTAATATCCCTGGCCTGATCTTCAAACAGACCGCAGGCAACTTCTACACCAGCATCCTGTAATAATTTAATGCCCTTACCAGCAACCTCAGGGTTGGGATCTTCACAGGCAATCACAACACGAGCTACGCCTGCATCAATAAGTGCCTTGGCACAGGGGCCAGTCTTGCCGCTGTGACTGCATGGCTCCAGAGTCACATAAGCGGTACTGCCCTGGGGATTTACAACTGTCTGCAACGCTTCTATTTCAGCATGATTACCTCCGGCGGGACGGGTATAGCCCTCACCGATAATCTCGCTCTCAGCAACAATAACGCAGCCGACCGCAGGATTTGGGCTGGTGGTATAACGGCCTTTGGCCGCCAACTGCAGCGCCCGCGACATCATCCCCCGATCAACAACTGAAAAGCTCATTACTTTGCTTCCGCGATGGGTTTTAGCGCGTTCAAACGATTTAACTCATCCTGGAATTCACTCAGATCCTGGAAGCTGCGATAGACCGAGGCAAAGCGCACATAGGCGACCTCATCCAATTCACGCAGTTTGGCCATCACCTCTTCACCGATCATTCTCGATGAGACTTCACGCTCACCGGTGACCTGGAGAAAATGTTTAATTTGCGCGAGAGCGACTTCGATCTGCTCTATGGATACCGGACGTTTTTCCAGCGCTCGCTGAAGACCTGCACGCAGTTTCTCTTCATCAAAAACTTCGCGCGTACCATCGGTTTTAATCACCCGCGGCATCACCAGCTCGGCCATCTCGTAGGTGGTAAATCGCTCAGTACAGGCAACGCACTCACGACGGCGACGAACCTGGCCGCCATCGGCGACTAAACGAGAATCTATAACCTTGGTGTCATCGGCATTACAAAATGGACAGTACATAGCAAAAGATCGAAAAAAATGGGTCGCCATTCTACCACAGGATGCGGTCTTTTAAGACAATTTGGCATTCCCCGGCAGAGCTGGATTTTGCATAAAAGTGACTGGCAAAAAAAAGCCCTGTAGAAAACAGGGCTTTTTAGCAATCAACGCTTAAACTCAGCCGTAAACCGGGAAGCGCGAACAGATATCCAGCACCTTGGCTTTAACATCCGCAATCACCTGCTCAGAGGTTCCATTCTCAAGACTATCGAGGATATCGCACATCCAATGAGTCAGCCGAACCGTCTCATCGATGCCAAAGCCGCGAGTCGTGATCGCCGGCGTACCTACACGCAATCCAGAGGTCACAAACGGTGAGCGTGGATCGTTGGGTACCGCATTCTTGTTCACAGTAATAAACGCTTCGCCCATAGCGCGGTCAGCATCAGTACCTGTGTACTCTTTACCGATCAGGCTAACCAGCATCAGGTGATTCTCGGTGCCATTGGAAACAATATTAATGCCGCGTTCGATAAAGGTCGCCGCCATTGCCTGAGCATTGGCAACCACCTGCTTTTGGTAAGTGACAAACTCATCGCTGGCCGCTTCTTTAAAGGCAATCGCTTTGGCTGCAATCACATGACACAACGGGCCGCCCTGACCACCGGGGAAAACCGCCGAGTTACATTTTTTCGCCACAGTTTCATCATTGGTAATAATAAATCCACCGCGGGGACCACGCAGGGTTTTGTGAGTGGTTGAAGTCACAACATGGGCGTGAGGAACCGGATTGGGATAGACACCAGCGGCAACCAGGCCAGATACGTGGGCCATATCAACCATTAAGTAAGCGCCCACTTTGTCAGCGATTTCGCGAAAACGGGCCCAGTCCATAATGCCGGAGTAAGCAGAGAAACCAGCGATAATCATTGCCGGCTTGTGTTCAATCGCCAGGGCTTCAACCTGATCGTAATCCACCAGACCAGTCTCGGGGTTTAAGCCGTACTGGATTGGGTTGTAGAGCTTGCCGGAGAAGTTTGGCTTGGCACCGTGAGTCAGGTGACCACCATCGGCCAGGCTCATACCCAAAATTGTGTCGCCACCTTTGATCAGCGCCAGGAATACTGCACTGTTAGCCTGAGATCCGGAGTGCGGCTGCACATTGGCATACTCAGCACCATAGAGGCTCTTCAGACGATCAATTGCCAGCTGTTCGCTGACATCAACATATTCACAACCACCGTAGTAGCGCTTACCGGGATAGCCTTCGGCGTACTTGTTGGTCAACTTGCTGCCCTGGGCCGCCATCACTGCGGGACTGGTGTAATTCTCAGAGGCAATCAATTCAATATGTTGTTCTTGACGCTGGCTCTCGAGCTGCATGGATTCCCATACTTCGGCATCAAAATTCTCAATAGTCTGGTTTTTATCAAACATAGTTAGAGCATTCCCAAAGGTTGTGTTAATAATTAAATTTTCGGCACTGAAGAAGTCGCGCAGTTTACCCGAAAGCGGTTTGTGCTGACAGCAATATAGACTAAAAATTGCCTATTTTTCGAACAGCGCAATCGCTTCGACATGAGCCGTGTGAGGAAACATATCCATAACCCCCGCAGCAATTAAACTGTAGCCCGCCTCAGTCAATAATTTCGCATCCCTGACCATGGTCGACGGATGGCAGGAGATATAAATAACCTGCTTGGGCTTGGCCTTTACAATCCACGGCATAGCACCAGCGGCACCATTTCTCGGCGGGTCGAGCAATACCAGATCAATCTTTTCTTTAAGCTTGCGCATACCCGCCCAATCACTGAGATCGGAGACCATAAATTCGATATTGGTCAGATTATTGCGCTGGGCATTGGCCTCGGCGCTGCGTACCAGATCCTCAAGACCCTCGATGCCGATCACCCGATCAAAGTGGGCAGCCAGAGGCAGAGAAAAATTACCTGCACCACAAAACAGATCCACCGCAAGGCTTTTCTTATCGACAGAAGGTTTACGTAACAGAGACAGAACCTGATCAATCATCTGGCGATTAATCTCGCCGTTGACCTGAATAAACTGACCGGGCTGAACCTGGAGACGCACATCATCCGTCAGAGCCAACTCAAGGGGCTCGTCGCCCGCGTCGAGACGGACAAATTTTGACTGATTGCCGGTCTTCCACCAAAGCTGTGCAGAAGTGAAATTCATTGCTGCCAACATCAGTTCCAGCTCGCCAGCCGATGGTGCCCTGCTCGCTTCGACAGCAATAGCCAAGCCATTATCAGCACTCAATAGCTCAACCTCAAAAAGGCGAATACCCGGCGGAAATGCAGTTAGCCATTCCGGCAGAGCGACGACAATCTCCGCCAGAGGCTCGACCAATACATGACATTCAGAAATCGGTTCAATCCGACGGCTGCCGGGATTGTGAAAACCCACCAAAACATTGCCATCTTTAGCCCGTTGCACCGCCAATCGAGCGCGACGGCGGTAGGCCCACTGCGGGCCGCTAAGTGCAGGCAGTAGAGTTTTCGGATGCATACCACTGCGCTCTAAATTATCTAAAAGCTGCTTCTCTTTAAAGGCAATCTGAGCGCCGCGCTCAAGATGCTGCACTGTGCAACCACCACAGCGCGGAAAGTGTTTACACTCTGGCTGGATACGACTCTCTGAGGCAGATATAACCTCGACCACATGAGCTTCATCGTAGTTGCGCTTTTGATTGTGGCGGCGAAACTCAACCGTCTCACCTGGCAGCGCGCCATCAATAAAACAGGTTTTTCCGTGCGGACGGCCGACGCCGCGACCATCGTGAATAAGGTCGACAATATTACAAACTAATCGGCTGTCATTGGACATAGAGGGATCTTTTTTATCAGCAATTTTAGGGCGCTTAGTTTAACAGATCAGAGGTATGGCATTTGATTGTTTTACATCCCCTCACTCAGAGCTGATAATCAACCTGAAACTGCTTATAAGAAGGAGCTTATGATGACATTGCGCAATACAGAAACTCACTGGGGATGGCCGAGCAAAGTGCTGCACTGGCTAACTGCAGTGCTGATTTTAATTCAGATTCCGCTGGGATTTTACGCCGAAGAAATCAAACTATCACCGCTAAAGTTGGATCTTTTTGTATGGCATAAATCGTTGGGCATGCTAATTTTACTACTCGCCATTGAGCGATTGCTGTGGCGAATGACCGGCACAATTCCCAAGACTGCAGATGCCAGCTCACTGCAGCGACGACTGGCACAACTAGCTCATGCCACGCTCTATGTATTAATGATTGCCTTGCCGATTAGTGGCTGGATTATCAGCTCAGCGGCTAATATCCCGACCAAGCTTTTTTGGCTGATAGAATTGCCAGCCATTACCGGCCCCGATGAAGCCCTTAAATCGCTGGCCGCAGAAGCGCATGAAGTCTGTGTGTTTTTGCTTATTGCCATTCTTGTTGCGCATATTGGTGCCGCACTTCGCCACCACTTTATAATGCGCGATAGTATTCTTAAACGTATGTGGTTTTAAGGCTGCCAATAAAGAGCTATGAAATATCTTATCCTGACAACCTACCTGCTTAGCGCGCTCTTCAGTGAACTGAGCACAGCGACTAACTGGCAGTCCGAACCTGCTGAGAGCGAATTGATCTATTCAGTCAATTTTGAACAGCTGCCTATCAATGGCCAGTTCAAAGAGTTTTCTGTGGACTATATTGCCCAGCAACAGCTTCGCGTTGAGGTCAATATCGCCAGTGTCGATATGAGCAACTCTGATATTAATCAGGCTATTCGCGATGTCGACTGGTTTGATATTAAGAGCCATAGTCAGGCAGTATTTTTGAGCGACAATATTAAAGCCGTTGGCGAGACTGAGTTTATTGCCGAGGGCCAACTGCAACTTAAAGGTATCAGCAAACCAGTTAGTGTACCCTTTAGCTGGCAAGCCTCAGCCGAAAGCGTATATATGACAGGAAAATTAACCCTGAGCCGCAGCGACTTTTCTATCGGCAGCCCAGAGTGGGCCAGCGGCGACCAGATTGGTATAGATGTAAGCGTCAGCTTTGCTGTAAAGATGTTAAAACATGTATCGGAATAGCCTTTCAAAAAAAGTAGCTACACCGCTACTTGCTCTATTTCTGCTCGGCGGCTGTATTTCTCAAGGGGATATTTCGCCCCAGCAAAAAGTGCCGAGTGACTTTCCCGAAAGTATCTACAGCGAATATTCACAGGCAGGCAGTGGCACTGTCTATAAAGTTGATAGTGCGGCCTCAGAGATTTTAGTTACTGTAAGACGCGGCGGAATAATGGCCAGCCTTGGGCACGACCATATTGTCGCCAGCCATGGCCTGCAGGGTTATATTTTTCTCGATGGAGGTTCATCACAGAACTCCAGTTGCCGAGCAGACTTTTATGCGCCGATCGCCAACCTCGAAGTCGACAATGCCGAGCTGCGCAGAGCCGCTAACTTACCGACCACCCCCTCGGCAAAAGATATCGCTGGCACTACCAGCAATATGCTTAAAAGTGTTGAAGCAGCAGAATTTCCTTTTGCCCGCCTGCATAGCAGTGACTGCCTGAGAGTACTATCAGGCGAGCGCAGCGAAATAGTCCTCAGTATTCATGGAGTCGATCAAAAACGTAATATAGAGATTACTACAGAAGAGGTAAGCGAAAATAAAATTATTCTCAGCGGTGAATTCTCAGTACTGCAAAGTGATTTTGGTATTCAGCCATTCTCGATTATGAATGGCCTGATCAAGGTCGAGGATAAGCTAGAGCTAGGCTACAAAATAGTAGCCAGAAAAAACCCTACCAGGGAATAACCTTATTATCCCAGTCTAAATACGATAGCTGTCCATCCACTACCGCAGCATCCATAATCCCGGTTAAACGCTCGGCGACAAATTCCGGTGTAAACAACTTGCCCTCGGGAACCGTCCCCTGAAAAGGTTTTGATAGAGCAGTATCTGTAGTGCCAGGATGGAAAGAGATCAACTTGACGTTTTTTACCCGCCGCGCATATTCAATGGCAATGTTTTGCAACAGCATATTCAGTGCAGATTTAGAACTGCGATAGGCATACCAGCCGCCGAGACGGTTATCGCCAATACTGCCGACCCTGGCACTTAACGCCGCGACTACTGCCGGCTGTTTACCTTTAAGCACCTTATGCAAAAGCTTTAACCACAGCGCCGGCACCACCGCATTGGCTTGGAAAATTTCTTGGAGGGCCTCTGCCTTAATATCTTCAAGACGCTTTTCAGGCCAGAGACTGTCGGTGTGCAACAACCCGTGACAGATACAGACTCTGCTAATGTTGCCGCTGTACTCTTTAAGCTTCTCAACCACCTCGAGCATCGCCGGCTCTTGATACTCGGTATGAATCCACAGCAGTGAACTCTCCGCCTGCACAGAGACAGGTGCCGGCTTACTGCTTACCGCAATCACAGTATCAATAGCTGTATCAGCTAAAAATTGTGCGATTAGGGCCTGGGCTAAACCACCGCTGGCACCGAGAACCAGTGCATTACTTTTTTCTGTGGACATTAGGAAGGGTCTCTGCTGATCGCGCACATTTCACAGCGCTCGCTACCGGTTAAAAGTTTGGAAATTGTCGAACGATACTTGGCAAAAAACAGATAACTATAATTGGCAATCTGCTTGATGATCGGCCAGCGCAAGATGGCAACCCAGTGACGCTTACCCACCAAAGACCAGGCCTCGTAGGTCACATCCAGAGCATATATCACTTCACCAGTGGCAAGTTGACCGTGGAGAATTTCATCGGCGCGCTGCTGATCTATATGGGGAAAGCGAGCACTAAAGTCATCGGCATAAATATTTTCCAAACTGATTTTAGACGCTGTATCAAGCTTGGATAGATGACGCATTTCAGAAACACAGAGTGGACAGCCACCATCGTAAAAAATAATAAGCTCAGCCACAAACTAAAACTCCCTGATCATTAAGTAGACAACCACCAGATGTAGCAGCGCCACAAGAGTCGTTAGTTGCACGCGCATTTTCCAATAGCTTGAGGCCGTAAATTCTTTTTCTCTACCACGCTGATTATCGATCTGTTCAAACTCACGTTCACAAAACAGAACTGCCAGGAAGCCTGAGAACAAAAGCACTGTCGCAAAAATGGACATTATTGGTGCCAGATAAATTAACAGCGTGCAGCTCCATGCACTGAGGGCAATCAGATTGCTAAAGATCAGCACCGCATTGGCTACTTGCCGACAGTCACCAGAGACCGCTTTGCCCCAGAGAGCGCCGCAGAGAAAGCTGAGAATAATCGCGCTGTAAGTAATAAAAACATAGTGCGCATAGAGCCCAAATACTGAGGCGCTTTCAAATCCCTTAGCTGACAGGGCGCCTTGGACCATCAAAACAACAGGAACCAAAAAAGGAATCAAACCGGCAAACCCAAGCAGCCTGACGATTGCCGAAGAGGACTGTTCTATGCTGAGTGTATTCATAATCTTTTACATTTTAATTATTACCTTTAATTACGGCATTAAAACCGGATCGGATCGCCGATTAGCGGATTTAGCAGGCAATTGAGAATAAGTCCAAAATCACAACCGGCACGTATTTTAGGCCTAATAGATGGTAAAAATGGATTTAGATATGGACTCAGTCGACAGAAAAAAAACTGGTTTATTTTGGTTTACCAATGATTTGCGTATTGAAGACAACCCAGCTCTTCTTAAAGCAGCTGCTGAAGTCGAGAAGCTCATTTGCATTTATTGCGTTCGCCCAAAACCGACTTTTACAGATCGGCAGGCACCCAGCAAACTTTCGCCAAATCGCCAGCAGTTTTTATTTGATAGCCTGATCGATTTAGAAAAGGCATTGGCAGCGCAGGGTCAACAGCTACTGGTTGAATTCAAATCCCCGGCAGACGCCATTCCCGAATTGATTACCCAATATAATATTTCGCATATTTATCGCAGTCACAATGCTGGAGAGTACGAGCGAAAGATCTGGAACACCATGAGTAACCGCTACGCCATGATCCAGTTTAGCCAGACCGACACACACACCCTATTTGATAGATCAGAATTGCCATTTGACTTTGATCAACTGCCAGGTAGTTTTTCGAAATTCAGACGGTTAGTCGAGGAGATCACCTTACAACCAGCGCAGGAAAAACCATCTTATTTTCCGGCCAGCTGTTTAACCACTCAGCATGATTGGCAGGCTATCTGGAAACAACAATCTCTGCACACGCAACTTGGCGACGGTCAACTTTTTAAAGGTGGTGCTGAGGCTGGTAGACAACATTTAAAGAATTATTTTAAAAGCAATAATGCCAGTACTTACAAAGAGACTCGCAATGGTCTTGATGGCATGGATTACTCGACTAAAATCTCGCCCTGGTTAAGCAATGGCAGCATCTCACCGCGTCAGGTTATTTATTATTTAAAAAAATATGAGTCAGAGATTGAAGCCAATGATTCTACTTACTGGATTTATTTTGAACTGTTGTGGCGTGAATATTTCCAGTGGTACGCCCACAGCCACAAAGCAAATCTGTTTAAATTTAATGGTATTAAAAACAGCAACCCGAAAACTAGTTTTTATCCGGAACGGTTTCAAAAATGGTGTCAGGGCAATACGCCCTACCCAATAGTTAATGCCTGCATGAATCAGTTAAATGCCACCGGCTATATGTCCAACCGCGGTCGCCAGTTGGTTGCCAGCTGCTTTGTTCACGAGTTAAATCTTGATTGGCGCTATGGTGCCGCCTATATGGAACAACAGCTGATTGATTTCGATGTCGCCTCCAACTGGGGAAACTGGCAGTACCTTGCCGGCGTTGGCGCAGACCCGCGTGGACACCGACGCTTTGACCTTGCCAAACAGACAAAAATCTATGACCCCGAAGGCACATTTATAAAAAACTGGGGCGGCGATCAGCATCTTGAACAGCTCGACTCCAGAGATACAGTAGACTGGCCAATCTAGATTTGGCTATCATTCACAGATTCACAACAATAAATACAATTTATTCACTATGCAGAAATTTCACAGCTTACGTTTGATTCTCGGCGACCAACTTAACGGCAGCCACTCCTGGTATCGGCAAGTTGATGATGGCGTGCTTTATTTAATCACTGAACTGCATCAGGAAGCCAATTACGTTAAGCACCATATTCAAAAAATATCGGCGTTTTTTGCCGCGATGGAAAACTTTGCCAGCGCACTAACCAAAGCCGGTCATCAGGTAAAATATTTAACCCTTGATGATAGCGCCAACTTCAATAATCTCAGTGATTTAATTGCCGCAGTTTGCCAAGAAAATGGAATCGAAAATTTCGAGTACCAACAACCAGATGAATATCGCCTCGCGCAACAGATGGAAAATTTATCGCTAAAATCAGTTCAAATCAGCTGCTGTGATAGTGAACACTTTTTACTGCCCAAAGAAGAGATCGCTGAATATATAAAGCCCGACAAGCACAACCGCATGGAGTCCTTTTATCGAAAGATGCGCGTCCGCTTTAATTTGCTGATGGACAGTGATCAGCCCCGCGGTGGGCGCTGGAATTTTGATGGCGAGAACCGCCAAAAACTTAAACCCGCCGATATAGCTGAACTGCCAGAGCCACTGCTATTTGCTAATCCGGTCGGCGATATTTTAAAGCGTATCGAAGCCCATAATATCGCCACTATAGGCACGGCTACAGAATCGCTACTGTGGCCAGTTAATCGTCAGCAGTCACTTGAGTTGCTGGATTTTTTCTGCACCTATTGTTTACCAAATTTTGGCCGTTTTCAGGATGCCATGACCCACCAGACCGATAAGCGCTGGAGCCTCTATCACTCGCGCATCTCCTTTGCATTAAATAGCAAAATGCTTCATCCAATGCAGGTAGTCGAGGCAGCGTTAAAGCGTTTCGAGGAAGTAGACAGCCCGGTAGATATAGCCCAGGTAGAGGGTTTTATTCGACAGATTATCGGCTGGCGAGAATATGTGCGCGCTGTTTACTGGGCCAATATGCCCGGCTATGCCGAGCGCAACGCTCTGGACGCAAAGACCGATCTGCCAGAGTATTTCTGGAACGGCAAAACCAAGATGTCCTGTATGAAGCAGGCGATTGATCAGTCCCTTAAATACGCCTATGCCCACCATATTCAGCGCCTGATGGTCACCGGCAACTTTGCCATGCTGGCGGGCATAGATCCCGATCAGATGGATAACTGGTATCTGGGTATTTATATAGATGCGATCGAATGGGTAGAGATGCCCAATACTCGCGGCATGAGTCAATTTGCCGATGGCGGACTAATCGCCACCAAACCCTATGCCGCCAGTGGCAGTTATATCAATAAAATGAGCGACTACTGTAAAGACTGCCACTACAGTGTAAAAGAGCGTTTTACTGAAAATGCCTGCCCTTTTAACAGCCTCTACTGGCACTTTATGACTCGTCATGGAGACAGGTTTGCCAGAAACCCGCGCACGGCAATGGCCTACCGCAGTTGGGATAAAATGGATGCAGAGGTCAAGCAGTCTCTACTGCAAAGAGCCGAGTACTGCCTGACTAATATTGAGAGCCTATAAAGTCAATTTTGTAAAAAATTTACTTTTTAGAAACCTCTACCAACGCATCCATTATTTCACTGTAATGGGTGAAAAATTCTTTTGAAATTCCATCGTCAAAGGTTACCGGCGTAGCCACATTACCGCGGATTTTTATAATACCAATCGAGTCGAGAAACTGTGCGGCGCGGCGGCGGAAATCAACCGACCCAAGCCAGTTGATATAACTTAAGGGGCCCCACTTCTGAACCGATCCGCCGGTTGAGTGATACTTTGTAATTCTTGTAAAGACCAAATCATTTTCTCGATCGACAAAAATATACTGACCAAATTTTCCGCTGTTATTAAAGATAACCGCCTTCTCATCATTGCGGGAATTCCACCAGTGCAGAGAGTAACCGCGCTGCTGATTAATCGTCTGACTATTTAAATCTCCCCATACCACAGAGAATGTCTGATCCACATAATCGGCAGAAATAATCTGTTCGTTATTCCACTTTCCATCGCGAGAAAACAGTAACCCAAAGCGTGAATACTGACGCGCTGTTGTATCAATACAGCAGTAGGTAAGAGGATTACCTGCCGCATCGCGCCACAGAGTGACATCGGTCAGACCAATTTTATTCAGTACCCGCTCAGTCAGTAACACATCAGCGGCCACCCCTGTTGCCTGCTGCAAGATATCCGCCAGTAACATTGAATTGACATTGTTGTACTGAAAAACCTTACCGGCTGGCTGCTCATAACCCACCGAGCGCGCGTACTCGAGATGATCGCTGGTGAAGAACATTTTTTCATGTTCATGATCCGGCATTTCAAGACCACTACTCATATCCAAAAGATCGCGAATAGTAATCTCCGAACGCTGATCATTAAAATAATCCAGATACTCTGCAACCCGGTCGTCGAGGCTGCCAATCTCACCGCGATCGATAGAAATACCGATCAGCGAAGCATAAAAGCTTTTAGCCATCGACCAGGAGGTCCCATAGGAAGCTTGATCGTAGCCATTGGCATAGCGCTCACCAACCAGAAAACCATCCTTGATTAACACCACCGCCTGAGTGGCTGAATCTGAAAAAGACAGATCGAATAATTTTTTTATTTTTTGTTCGTCAATGCCCAGCTCAGAAGGAGCCTTGGTTTGCCATTGCTGCTGCGGATATTCAAGTGCTGTGTTTTTTGAATTGCTTTTTAATTCAGTATTTTTTATCTCAATTTTTAGCTCATTCTCTGGCTGATCATATTGATCAATATGATGCTCAGAAAAACTACTAATTGGAAAAAACAAAACCGCAAAAAAACCACAGACAACAAC
>Ga0209833_1001049_pt1 | contig 19040 bp, 14 predicted proteins | sample COGITO_mtgs_1105_3_FD_184797 | JGI IMG/M metagenome (GOLD analysis project Ga0209833, IMG submission 184797) | Pelagic marine microbial communities from North Sea - COGITO_mtgs_110506 (SPAdes) (version 2) | ecosystem: Environmental > Aquatic > Marine > Epipelagic ... | reverse complement strand
CTTCGACAGACGGCAGAATCGTCCCCGCGTTGCGGATGACGCCCTGCTGCATCCAGTCGACCAGCGTCGTCTTGAATGTGCTCGAACGAGCAGTGGAACGGCGGCGACTCATCTTGAAGTGTGGGGTGCTTGCTTTGAAGGAAAGGGGGGGGGTACACAAACACAGATCTTGCCACCCTTATATGTTTCACACCCCTTGTGTAGCCACCTCGTTCATACACATACACACACACAAGGACCTCCCCCACCAGGCATAATAACACATACGATTGAGATCGGCCAATTCGGGTTTCTGTGTGTGTGTGTGTGCAGAGGTGACGACAGACTAAAACCCCCACGGCTTGTCGTCCGGCGTGAACCAGATCTCCTTCCTCGGGCCAGACGCGCCCTTCTTGTAGCTGAGCGCCCGGCTAGCGTACTCCGCCGCCCTGCTCGCCCGGTTGACGCGCCCGGTGTGGCGGGGCATGAAGCGGGTCCCCACGTGGATCCACCCCACCTGCACCGGCGGCTTGCCGTTCTCGGTAATGAACGACAGCTCGTCCACGTTGTACCGGCTGCTGGAGTGGCACAGCGGCATGATCTGGAACGCGTTGCGGATGGCAGACGACGTCCTCTGGAGCGCCGGGTGGTCCGACCGGCGGGCGTGGGTGGCCGACACGTCGCACTGGACAATGGCGAACCCAATCTCGGTGCCGGCGGGGAGAATCGAGTCCCACAGATCAGAGGCGTCCACACGCCCCCGGCGGGCGTACGTGTACATGTTCCCGCCGCCCTGGACCATCGCCCCGTTGGCGGGGCGCCCAAAGTCAATCCCGAGCGTCGTGTCCTCGCCCGTCGTCATCGCCGCCTCGATGAGACCCAGCAGGGCAAACGACTTCTGCAGGTCCTTGACGCTGTTGAACTCCGGCTCCTCCCTCTGCGCGTCCTCCAGCAGCCGGCAGTTGATGTCCTGCAGGCCAAGGGCCGGCTGCTTCGTGGCGGCCGTCATCCGGGACGCCATCATCGGCTTCTGGTTTGGGGACGTCGCGACAAACACAACTGAACCCTGCGGGAAGCCCTTCGACACCACAGTCTCGTCCTTCTGCGTTCGCCAGTAGAACGGGAACAGGTGCACCCCGTGGCGGATGTGGAGGTCCTTCGTGATCGTCTTGTCGCCACCCTTCATGCCCAGGTTGCTCACCCGCCCAAACATCGGGTCATTCGGAACCGTCAACCCTGAGCCCTTGTTGCCGGTCGGGTACAGCGCGCCCAGCGGGGCCAGAAGCGACCGATCGGCCCCCGACGAGTCGGTTGCAAGCGGGTCCAGACCCATCCGGGGCGGCCAGCGAGGGACCAGCGGCAAAGAACCGGCGGTCACGAGCCTGCCACCAGCTCCAGCTCCAGCTCCAGCTCCAGCTCCGGCTCCAGCTCCAGCCCCAGCTCCAGCCCCAGAGCCAAAGTCGGCGTCGTCCATGGACGGACCCGTCCGGCGCTTCTTCTGTGACGCCACAACCATCATCCCGCCGCGCCCAGAGCCACCGCCACCATCCCGAGAGGCAAACGAGTCCAGGAGGGCCCCAAACCCACCAGTGTCGCCACCGATCGACTGTGGGGGAGGCATGCTGGCGCCACTGTCTGGCGCCGCTGGGGGTGAGGAACTGGGAGCATCCGACGCCGACGCCGCCACCATCACCCCACGCGGTCTCCCCATGAGGTCCATCGCCGGCGCCGGCTCAGACATCGGCGCAGAAGTCTTCGGGCCGCCCACCCGGAACAGCTCGTTCGCAATGTCAAACAGGGCTTTCTGCTGCTCCGTCTCGGCGGGCTGGCGGCGCTTCTTGGTCGGGAACAGCATGTCGCTGTCGTCGGGGTGTCCGCCACCACTCGGAGTCACAAACACCGGCTTTTCCATGAGCTTGTTGCCGGAGCCCATAAACGTCTCCCTCTTCTCTGTGTACGGTGTGGTAGACAAGGGCGCCACCTGGTCGTGCTTTGCCGGCCAAAGACCTTCCATGTTGCAGGTGACTTCGAGTTGACTACACAAAGCCTATTTTGCGTGGATATATATCTACACCACCCTTGTCGGTTCACCCCATTCACACACATGTAACCATTCACATATACACAATCACACTAGCGGCGGTTGCGCTTTGTCGGCCTTTTCTTGTCTCCAAGTGCCTGCTGCTTGGGCCGGCCACGCCCGCCGCCACTACCACCGTGGCTCGGAGGGGGCATCAGGGACGCCCTCGCTTCCAGTGCTGCCGTCTGGCGCTTCGTGGACCGCTCCGACGCCTCGACGACCTTGATCATCTGGCTCTGGAGACTTGTCATCGCCCGCAGGGCCTGGAGGTTGACGCTAACGATGCCTGAAGCCTTGTCGCGGACACCCATCCCGTGCCCATGAAGCGCCGCCGTCATACGACTCAAGTCTTGTCGCATCCGCGTGAACGTGGCCGTCGCCTTGTTCTCCGGCATGTGGTCCGTCATGTGGTCCATCATGCCCGGCACCAGGACCCGCAGGCGCTCCGGGTCACCCACCTTGTTGTTGATGCTCCCCAACAGCCCCGTCTTGCAGCACGCAATCACCGGAAGGACGATCGAGTTGAAGGCACCCGCCGCCAGCGCCGCCTGGAGCTCCATCTGGTCCGACTGAAGGGTCATCCGGGACTTAAGGGTGGCGGCCGCCTTCTGTAGCTCCGTCGGCTCCTGGCCACGGACAAGCGGGGGGACACACTGCCTGAACAGACACGGCATGCACGGGAACGGCTTGGAAGACATCAGAACGGCCGCCATGTAGTCAGACGTCAACGCCTCCTCCTTCTCCCTGGCGGCGTTCAGCTCGCCCGCCATCGCGCCAGACAGGTGTGCCGCCACGTACTGCAGCATGGCCAGCACCTGGCGGCGGTCGGTGACCCTCGGCGTCTCGAGTGTTTTTTCAAGACCACACAGAATCCCGGAGAACAGTGCCGCAATCGAGGCCTCGACCTCCTTCATGGCCGCCGTCGCCGCTGCCGTTGTTGTCGCCGCCGCCCTCCCTACGCCGGCGTTGGACTTCTCGTCGTCGGTGCTCTCGACCATGAACCCACTGGCCGGCGCCCGGGTCACGTCGCGCCCAAGACGCTCAATCTTCTCCAGAATCCACTCCTCGCACAGTCTCGATGCCTGGTTGTACCGCGCCACCTCGACCAGCTCCGCGTTCCTGGACTTGCACGCCATCAGGTCCCTGAACTCTGACGTGCCGCCGCCGCCACCACCCCCCGAGGTGTCCTCCTCGTCGTCGTCCTCGTCGCCACCGCCACCGCCGGCATTTGACGCTTGCTTCCAAACAGAACTTCTGAACACCGCACCCAGCTTCGCTGGCTCCATCACGACTTTAGCGCCACCAGAGAACGACGCGACGGGGGCACCGTCCCCCTCTTCTTGAACAAACACTTCTTCAACATCACCAGACCGCTCACGCTTCATTGTCCGCACACACACAAGTTCCCCTCCAAAGACACTGTGCAGGAACCGCCCAGACACTCCGTTTATACACCATCGTCGTCATCGTCATCATCGGCAAGCAGGGACACAGGCGGGGCAGCAGACAGGCCACCGTCGTCCTTAGCAAGCGTCGACGCAGGCGGAAGAGGAACCAAGAAGCCATCGTCGTCGTCGTCGTCGTCTTCAGCAAGCAGTGATGCAGTGGGGAGGGCGCTGGTAGGCGCCTGCTTTGGTGTGGGTCTGGGTTTGGGCTTGGGTCTGCGCTTGGGCTTGGTCGGGACAGGAAACTCGACGGCGCCAGACTCCACCGAGTCCCACGGCACCACCTCACAGCTGAAGTGTGCACTGACGACGGCGATGGCAGTCGCGGGGTCGATGGGGGAGAGCGCCTGCAGCGGGTCGTCGCTCCTCGACACGGTCCTGGTTGCGTCCATGAACATGGACGTCGCAGACGTGAGAAGCGACGGCGTCGACGGACCGGGTGCGGACGCGACGGCGGACAGGGGCATGAGGTCCCGGGCGTAGGACGTGAGAAGGCGGACGTCGAAGACGACACCGGACCCTTTGCCCGGGATGAGGTGGAGCCACGGCGACGCGGCGGCGTGCCGACTCATGTCCAGGCACACGAGGAGAGACGTCAGCGGGTCCTCTTGGAGGAGGCGCAGGGTCGCGTTGCGGGAGAGGGAGCAGCACACAAGACCCGCCATGGCGATGTTGAACACGGCGACCGGGTGGCCACCGCCACTGTTCCCCATCAGCCTCCCGTATGCCATGACAATCCGGAGAGCCGTCTGGTACTCCCGTCGACCCGTGACAAGTGACGCGAGGCGCAGGACAAACTTTTGTGTGGAGGCGACATCGGCGGCGGTAACACCAGGAGGGGGCCGAGGCGCCGGTCCCGACGACGACGACGACGACGACGACGACGACGGCGCAATGGCGCTCCATGACGACAAACGACGAAAACAAGCAAGCGAGCCAAGGATGGACGCCAGTGCCGGCGGGTCGGAAGACGAGTCGGCGACTACCTGTGGGCACACCCACGCAATAAACTTGGACAGCGTCGCCATAAAGTCGAACGCGGCAGACGGGTCGCCAGCGCCAGCGCCAGCGCCAGCGCCAGCGCCAGCGCCAGCGGCATCCGCCCGTCCTCCCGCAGACATGACAATGGTCTGTGACACGGTGCAGACCGGAGAGAACGCAAGCTCGTTGGTGATGCCACCCGGCGCATCACGCCCGGCCGGCGTCTGGGCAGGGAGGTGTGGAATGGAGGGCATCCCGGTCACAAGTTGGTCCTTCCACGCCCCGAGCAGGCTGCTGCAGTGAGAACACAGCGTCCCGATAGGAGGAGGCGGGTCCGACGCCGACAACCCGGGGTTCATGTACAGCACCGCGTCCCGCTCCGTGTTGGAGCAGAAGCAGACACTGGTGTCAAGCGCCGTCTGTGCAGCCAGGATACGGGCACAGCCCACATCATCGTGCGGCGGCGAACTCTTCGCCACAGCGGCTACCACCCGCCGGGGGATGGCCTTCGACATCGCCATCAGAAACACCGTCGCAAGGCTCTGTCGAGACAGTCGGTCCTTTGACGTACGCGGCGGCTCGCCCAATCGGTGTGGCGGGGTGCGTCCCATAATGGACGCTTTTCCGACCCTGGTGATGGATGCTGCACCAGCTGCCAGTGCCCGGGAGAACCTCGGTGGGACAACCGTCGTCGACGACGACACACCGCCACCGCCACTGCCACCACATGCATCGACATAAGAATCAGCCAGTGCGTCCACCGCCTTCAGTGACGGCGCCAAAACGTCCACCGCGGTTTGGACAGACGACAGGCCACGCAGTGTTGCCAGGATGTCCATCACAACAACCAGGAAAACAATGTGTGTGGGCAGAGGGGGAGATGGAGACCACTAGACTGGATGACCACTTGTATACACAGATTTGGAATGTACACCAAACACACACAAAATTTACACTGTCAAGATGTAAAGTCTGGAGCTCACATCATGTCACATGTGAGCTCCAGAACTCACACCACACAGCCGATTGAATGTGCGTTCCGGCGCTCGAAAACCACAGACACGCCAAACGTTGCAAAACTTGGGAGTCAACACGTGTTGACCACAGACATTATTGTGTTGATCACAACCATACCTAACACGTGTTGACCACAGAAAACCCATAAAATGGTGTTTTGGTGTTGTGGGAAGTGTGTTGTTACGCCTCGCCCTTCACACACACACCTGAGAGAAAAGACGCCACTGCGATCCCAATCTGGGACGCTGTCACCGGAACGACACCCGCTCCGTCGTCGTCAACGTTTGACGGCATGCCGCCGCCGTCGTCATCGTCGCCCCACGTCCAAACTTGCGGAAGTGGTGGCAATGGCGGGCCGTCAGGGACCGTGGCAACCCGCCGTCGACGCCGCCGGGCAATGCCGTCGGAGAGGGAACGAGACGCCTTGCTCGACCGAGCCGTACGGGCAGACGCGACGAGGTCGGCGATGCCCGCAATCGACTCTTCGTTCTCCAGGACGGGGGCCAGGATGTCGGCGATCGCCATCACGTCTGCCGGGACGGCCCACGACGACGACACGTCGATAATAGTGGGAGGGCCGGCGGGGTCGTTGTCGCCCCAGAACATGAACAACGGAGACGGGGCCTGGGTGTGTCTGTCGAGACTCGAGTCTGTGCTCGGCGGACAGTCAGACATGGGGACAAGCCACCACTTGAGCGCGTCGGTCGTCACAGAAAACGCGACGACAAGTCGACACGCAGAGATGAGGGACATGATGGGGAGGGTGCCCAGTTTGTACCCCATGGGGCGCCGGCTACCACCGCTGCCCACCGCCATGTCCAGACACATAATCGTCGGCGGAGTCACCAAGTCCATGTCGACGAACACGGCGGCGAGCGCCCGGGCGACGTGCGTCGCGCAATCGGTGGCGCTTTTCGGGTCCCAGGCTCCTCCAGACGGCACTCGGGAGTCGTCGGACGCCGTAGCCGTCAACTCGGCCATGTCACGGCCGGCGGCCACGGCCGACGAGAACAGTGTGGCGGGGTCGACCAATTCCGATTTCAGCAACACGTCACTGAGTGTCGAAAACGGGCGGGCGCCGCGCTTGTAGGCAGACCGACACACCCGCGTCATGGCGCCCGCGTCGCCGGTGGTGGACACCGTGCCAAAGTTGAGACGGTACGCAGTGCGAGGGGACCATGCCGTCCACCCTACACCGTCGCCAAGGACGACTCGCCCAGGGACCGACGTCGCCGGTCCGCCGAGCGGGCGCATGTACGCCAGCTTGCTCACAGACGAGAACTGGTCGTACATGTCCACCTGCAGCGGGTCAAGGTCGGCGCCGATGCGGACGGTCACGGTGGACGGCAACCACGAAGCGGCGGCTGGTGGCGGGGCACTGGCGTCGTCGCGCCACGAGAGAGTCACGAAGCCGCAGGCCGGGGAGTGCTCAAGGACCGCGTCACCGACTGTAAAGGGAAGAAACGACGCGTCGGGGGGCTGGACGGCGTCGTCCTCGCCCCTGTCCGTGGCCTCTGACGACGACGACGACAGACGAACCACGTCCGGGATGGCGCCGGGTCCACGGCGGCGCGGAGAAAAGGCCAGGTCGAAGTAGCCCCGACGGGCGGTGACAAAGTCGCGCAGTGACCGGAGAGACACACCGTCTGACCCGTGAAGCAGCGCCACGCGGACAATGGACGACAGTGCACGACGCTCGGCAAACGTCGGGGCGACACGCGTCGTCGTCGTCGCCGCCGCCATCGACTCAAGATAGTCCATCGCCGTGCTCCACACACCCGACGCCGTCAAGATACCCACCGTCTCCGGTGACGTGAAGCACTCGGTGGTGGCACCGGCAAGCTCAGGCGGGATGCACCACAGGCGGAACTCACACACCGGGAGCGCCGGGTCGGCGTCGAACGACGAAATGGAGGTGGGAGAGTCGGGAGAAACACCCTGCGCCCCCACTGACGGACTGCTGGCCATGAGCGCCACTGTTGAGTGTGTGCGGTCCACCACCCGTGCCAGCTCGGCCTTGTCCTTGACACCGTCCAGCATCCCAAGCGGCGCGGTGGCGAGTCGACTGATGCTGCCGTACGTCGGCCACGTTGGACCGACCTTGCTCAGTTCGAGGTCGATGCCGTCGTCTCCTCCCGGTGAGGCCGGCGTGCCGACGTCCTTCGATCGCGCGACGAGCAGCTTGCTGACCAGCCGAAAGGACCGACAGTCACGGATGAACGGCCGGGACAGCGTCGACACCTCGGGGAGAAACCTGTCCATGCTGTCACTCATAACCGGCGGGTCCCATGCCAGAAGGAACGTGACGCATGCAGTCGAGACGCGCAGCGACAGATCGGCCGCTGGTGTGCCCGACGGCGGGTCCACCGTCTTTGCCAACAGGGCGCCGGGAGGAGGGTCCACGAACGACGACGGGACGCCTGGGGTCCACACCGCCAGAAGAGGCGTGCCAAACAGGTTCTTCCACATCTCGTCGCCACTAAATTTAGGGAACGGGGGTGGAGGACTCTCCGTCAAAACAACCCCGTCGTCGTCACTGGCGTCGTGCGAGACCAACCCGTCTCGCCACGTAATGGACCACGCCCCGCGTACACCACTGCTGCTCCCTTCTTCGGCACGGACAACGGCGACACTCACGCGGCTACCTCCAGGCGGGGCGTGGTTCGTCGACAGGACCAACTCCACCGTCTTGGGGTCGGTCTGGAGAACGGCGACGTCGTCCAGAGAAAACACGGAGGGGGACCCGACGGAGTGGACGAACAACTGCTCGGGGGACGCGGCGATGAGGGAGTCCAGGATGCGCGCGGCGGTGTGCGTCGCGGCGAGGTGGGCACCGGCCAGCAGACACAGCGTGTTGCCAAGCAGGACGTCCAGGATGACGATGCGGCCCTCCATGAACCGGTTCACGGTGAAGTGCGCGTACGACTCGACGACGTCGCCCAAGTCCCGGACGGCGGAGAGGGGGGCGTCCAGGGGTGGCAGGGGGGCCGCCAGGCGGACACACACAGGCATGCCCCCCGTCGTTGTGTCGATGTCCACCCCAGGGGAAAGAAAGCCCCGGAACACGAACCCGTCACTCTCGCCTCGCTGCGGACGCCGACGACTGGAGCCGCCAAGCGGGTACCACGAGAACACCGACTCGTGCGACACCGACGGAGTGAGGAACACGTGGTGCAGCACGCCGGCGTGCGGGACAAGCAGCAGGACCGGGGCGCCTTCCAGCGTCACCGCGAGACCCGTCGTTGTCGTCTCCACACACACGTCGTCTGGGTCAGGTGACGACTGGACGTCCACCGACACAATGTCCATTCGGCGGACGGGCGATGTGGCGGCGCTCACCGTCAACCCAAAGCGCCGCTCCAAGTCTCGGAGGTCGCGAACGACGTGGTGCACCCAGTCGTCGTCGTCGTCGCTGTCGTCGCCGTCGTCGCCACCCAAGAACTCGTTGAACACAGACGCCGCGTACTCCATGATGTCGACACCCGTCGGGGGCCGGGTGGCCGTGTCCTCGTACGACATCGACTCCATCATTGCACGCAACAACCAACAAAAAAAGAATAAGTCTTGGACGAAAACGAAATACACGACGTGCCTCTATACACGAGCCGGAACCAGTGGCACGCACATACCACACAGCAGTATGTGCGTGCCGGTGTCTCCAACACAACGAATTTCCGCGCTTGTTGCGTTGTGTTGAGTGGAACCAGCACGTGTTGGCTGCACAGCAACACAACCATGTTATTGTGTTGTGTTAGGACACGGGGTAGCACGTGTTGGCTGCACAACAACACAACACAACAACACATGTCCCTTAAATGCACGGAGTCCGTGCTGCAGTATATGCACCTTCTCGTGTCACATTGTGTGCGAACGACACACACAGCCACACGCACGTCGTCGTGACCATGGCAGAGCGACCCTCGATTGCCCAAATGGAGAGCCGGGTGCTGACCGCAACACTGGCAAAGGTGGCAGCCGAGAACAAGTACAACGCGGCAAAGAAGGTGCTAGAAGACATGGAGCGCGGTGTCAAGCGCGCGTCGCTCCACCTGGAGAGAGAGAAGAGCACCCTGAAAACCCTTATGAGCGTCCCACTCAACATCACCAGCAGTGTTCGTCGATTGGTCCTGTCGGAGGGAAACGCCGCCGACGCAGATGCAGAGTACGTCGCCCACTCTCTCAAGAGACACCTCTTCGGCGTTATCGATGGCGCAAGTGGCATGCTCCAGCCACCATCTCATGGCTCGCCGTAGTCGGAAGACACAGACAAGCACACAATACATTTCATCATCCGTGTCGGGGAAGTGTATACTGGATGCCGCGACGACACGCACGACAAACGGGGGAAAAGAAATGCCCAAACGGAGGCGGTCGGGCACTCCTTCGGGCGAAGCAACGACACAGACATGCTACCTGGGCACAACGCGTGACCCCCCACCCTCCTGGTGTATACAGATTGTCATTTGGGTGGGAATTGGAACGCACATCACCTGAGTGCCAAAACTCAGGCGAGGAAAACGGGTGTATACACACATCACGCACACCGCCATACATTCCTGACACCCGACAATGTCTGACTCAAAGACCTGGGCGCCTGCAGACGATGTCGTCTGCCGCCTTCTCACATGTGAGGAACCGACGTCGGTTCTTGTTGAGCTGGCAATGGCCGGTGTGCTTCGGGTCCCGACGAAGGATGATGAACACCCGCCCGCACTGACGGCCCTGGTCAACAAGTTACAGGAGGCAGAAACGCGGTTCGAGCGCCACCCCAAGCTCGTGACGTCGCTCACCCTCTCTGGGTTCATGGCACGCGTGTTCCTGAACATGGCACACACAAGTGGCGCGTACGCGCTGCTCGAGGTGATGATCGTCGAGAACATCCGCGCCGACACAATCGACACACTCACCGGATTCATGCTCGACGCCAAGCCGACACAGACCTGGTACGCCGACCTGTGGGTGGCGGCGCTCCGCGGCCACCTCGACACGGAACAGTACAGAAACGGCAACGAGGACGGACCGTCCAACGCCGCTGCAGATCCGATGCAGATCAAGTCCCTGTTGTCGTGCAGAGACTGTCTCCCGCCGTCCGTTGCCGCCACACTCGAGACAAGGATGCATGCACTGATGGCCCCACAGATGCCAATGACCATGTTTCGTGAACTGACAGGGCCCGAGCCGTGGTGCTGCGCGTCCGCCGACATGTACGACGAACTGCACACACTGGGGACGATTGGAGGCGTGCCTGTGATGGACTGTGCAAGGGACAAGGACACCGCGTCGGGGGGGCTGGCCGACAGGGTGCAGGTCTGGGAAGACAGTCGCCAGTCTGCTTCATAGCTTCAAACAAAAAAATACGAGATTTGTCCTTCTTATTCGTCTTCGGCCCTTCACGATGTCAAGGCGGTGCTGTCCGGGACCGGGGACGACCGCATCTCCAGCAAAGCGAGTGCCGCGTCCGACTCTGGGCTTCTGCTGCCACTGGACACGTCTGCCGCCTCCACCGCCACTGGGGACGCCGCGTGGATCCTCCGAAGAACAATCGTGTACCGGGGCGGAGATCCGGGTGTCGGGCTGCTGCTGATAACGCGGACGATCCGGTGGGGGGTCGGTGGCGACTCGTGCGTGGCTTTGTGGACGTCAGTCATCGTGGACGAGTCACGCCCACTCGGTGAAGACGGCAGTCTTATACACACAGTGTTGTTTGGTTGACGGTGACAGAAGCGATGTTCCAAAGAAATAACATTAGTGGTACGTCAAAGAGTCGCCGGGCGCCCGCTTCATCTCTGGGTTGATCTCAAGCACCTCCTCGAACGACATGGTTGGGGGCGGGTCATCCTTAAAGAACGGAGCGAGGTCTTCGGGTGGAACGTGGAACACGATCTGTTCGTTTACCAGAAGCTTGACGAGTGTGTCCTCGCCCCAGCCTTCGTCATCCTCGTCTCCTTCACACACAACCTCCTGAGCAGTCACCGTGTCCGGGGAGAGCTTCTTCTCAATGTAAGCAGTGTCCAGCTCTTCGAGGCGGTCCTGAATCAGGTCCTCGAGCTCCTCGGGCGTAACGGCGTGTCGTACTCTGTCCGATATCCAGATCCTGGTCAAGTCGACTGACGCATCGCGGACCTCGCGTAAGATTGCGGTGTCGAAGTCGTCTGGTGTCCAGGAAGCCAGCACCCTTCGCTCGCACTCCACCATGACGGCGTTTATCCCAACAATGTCTCCTTCGGATCCGCGTCTCACACGTCCCGTCTCACCACCCGTCACAAACACGTTGGCCGCGATAACGCTCGCCTTGTTGCACAAAGCTCTCTTTGCCTTCTTGGAAGCCTTCTTGAGGTCGACGATGTTCTCGCGTGCATGCTTGGCGTCAGACATAGCGCGACGGATTCTCGCCTCGGCTGCGTCCAGCTCCTCCTTGCCTGTGTCGACTGCTGCCTGTGCCGCCTTAAAGGAAGCAAGCAGATCGTCGACCTCTTTTCTCTGGTCGGTATCACCGGTCACCCGGACACGCTTCGTCGGGGGTTCCGTCATCGTGGTTGGAATAGTGAGCTTGGCTCGAGATTCTGATCCATGTATACACCCAGCAGGAGAATAATTGGGTATCCAGTCCTTAACACGGTGTCTCCACATCCCCGAGCGCAGAGGCGACGAACGGTTATGTGTATACACATGGATATGGATGCCAACATGCACAACGACTCAAGGTTCCCAGACACACACGGATGAGTATCAAATCGCTCATCTACAGCCCCGAGACATGGGTCGGTGGATCAACAAATCCACCAAGAGAGGCACTCGAAGGCCTCCGTAGCTCCTTCCTTGGGCGCCCACTAACGCAATCCTTCGATACAGTGAGGCACGAGCGGGTTGGGACAGTCGTTGAAGCAACACTTAACACCGACACGGGGGAGCTACACATCGTGGTCGACATTCCTTGCACCAACGAAGCCGCTGTCAGGGACACGGTGACAGAGAAGCCATATCTCGGGCTCGAGTTCATGCAGATCGGCGACAGGAAGGACATTGTCATAGCATTACGCGTGTTCTTCCTGTCAAAGGATAAACTCGTCAACGACGTTGGTCCCTTTATCATCATCAAAGAGACAGACGGACACCCAGCTCCAAAGTGACACCCCGGAGACTGGACTCTAACACGTCACCAAGTGACAAGAAAATAGTAAAACCATACACCCTCCAACGTGGAAAATAAATGGGCATCCAGTCCTTAACACAGTGTCTAATTCACGCCGTCCGTGATTTGGTACGGAAAACGATGATGGACGCGCCGACGTTGATCACCGCAATAGCAAAGAGGGCTGTCAGGAGGCAGGCGACGAAGGCGACAATCCCGGCATCCACACCGGCGAATTGAAGCCAGACACTTGTGCTCATCCTCTTGGTCTGGTCGAAGTCGGGAACAGCGCCGTCAAGGCTGGCAATCGTATCGAGATGTGCGCGTATGTCGAGGTTGACGTAGGCGACGGACCACGGGTCGACGTCTTCTGTGGCGTAGATGGAGACCAACCCTCCCAGCGCGTGGAGGATGTGTGTCGCCGAGAAGACGATGCCAAGCCAGCCAATGGCGTACTGGAGCTTCGTCGGTAGCATGATGATCATCTGAATCGCATACCGGCGGTGCGTCTTGATAAACTCACACAGCAGAACGCCGGCAAGCGCGACAAGGGCAGACTGCAGGAGTGGCCTGGAAGCGCCGAGCTGTGTTGCGGCGTCCCAGAGGTTAGCCCGCGTAGCATACTGGAGTTCGGCGACGCGGCTAGAAATACCGATCACCGAGGCCGCGTGCCGCCACGCCTTCCATGCAGACTTCAAGCCGTATGCACAGACAACGAATTGAAACGTGGCGACGACGACATGGATCACCCTCCGAAGCATGACAACGATGAGACGGGGGTGAACCTGCTTCCCGCTATCAGCCACGTCCCCTATACAAACCCAACAAAAGGACCGAGGCGTCGACAGTGGCGCCCAAAAGTCTGGACTTCACGTCGTTTTGTGTGCATTCCAAACATTTGTTGTGGGATTCGTTGTTGTGGTCTCGTGCCCAGGAGGTCTGGGAGGGAGACCTCCTCCTGCCCAGACGTCACCCCAGAACATCCCGGACGGCACATCTGGCACCGCAACACATGTTTATCACATTAAAAAAGCACCATGAGCCCACCAGCTGCGCGTCGCAAGTGTTGTGCCACCCGATTCCACGACATTGGATCGAGGCTTGGTTTGGGCATTTGGACAGAAATACTCGGGTCTGTTAGCATCATCAGGTTGTGTTGGTCCACCATCAAACAGTCCATCCAAGTCATAGATGTATATTAATTATATACAGGGACCACAATGAGCCCACCAGGTCTGTGCTGTGAGACGTTGGGGGCGCGGTCACCCAAATCGGGTCGGGTATTTTGTTGTGGCACCAAATTGTTGTGGCACCAAATTGTTGTGTCGATTGTCTCCACTTCCTCTTCTCCCTCCTCTCCCCTTTCCAATGTCGTTGCCCCCGTCCACACTTCCGATGTCACCACCGGACCCAGACTCCGCGTTTACCAGAACGCTCATCGGGGAATCGACTGTGCCAGGCGACGCCCACCCGGTCGGCGAAGCCACCCTGCGCTCCACGCGGCCGTCAATCCCATGCCCAACGTGTGCACACACATGCCAAAGCCAGACCGAACTGGTGGTGCACAGGAGGTCATGCACCGGCGGGGTTGTGGAGCGGGCGGCGGCGCTCAAGAAGGCCATCGATGCCAACGTGAAAGTCTTCTGCATACAGCAGACCATCACACATGCACGCAACGCCGGACTGAACACCACGGAGCTTGGCACGCTTCTGCAGAGCGCCAAGACAGACCAGAGACGCGCGATCATGGAGGCAGACTCCGTCGGAATCAATCGCCAGATGCTTGAGTCGTCCACCCGAACGCAACCCCCTCTCATCATCCCATACCCAACACCCGCTGCGCCTGCGCCTGCACCTGCGCCTGCGCCTGCGCCTGCGCCTGCGCCTGCGCCTGCGCCTGCGTCACCCACCACCATGGGAGAGTGGACCATCGTCGCGCCGACGGACCCGTCGTCGATGACGACGGTTGTCACCGGAGACACGTCATCGCCGCCGCCAACGCTGTCAGAGATTGGTGGCGTGGAAGAAAGCAAGACCGAAGCACGCCCTGGGTGGAACGCCGTCACCAGTCAGTCGCCAACGATGGTTGCTGCCACCCCACCAGTGGCTCCACCGACGCTTCCCCCGACGATGCCGCATGCCGTCGCGGCGGTGGTTCCCAAACTGAGGATCAGCTTCAAGCTCACGGATAGAGAAGGCACGACCCGTGCGACGTACCAACACAAGACGGTTGTCCCCGGGGAGCCACTGTACATCGGGCGCTCCAAGCAGTTTCGGTCTCCAAACTGGAGGCAGAGGATTGGCGCACCGAGTGGGGCACGGTGCTTCGTGCACCCGGACGAAGGCATGACTGCCCTCCTGTCGTCGAAAAGGGCACACGCCGTGATCTGCTTCGTGAAGGCCGGCGAGTGCCTGGGAGAGGGTGGCCCCGTGTCGACAGACGGGTTCTACCTCGCCATCTACTCCAAACGCGGCGCCGGAGTCGTTCCCCCGACGAACCCGCTCTGGAGACTGGTGCCGGGGGGAAGAGACTGGGTCAAGCTGGAGTGGTCCACCGCCGCGATCCGGCTCAACCACCGAGAACGGTTCTGTATTGGCGGCCAGTTCCACTGGAAGGTCCTCATCGACACACCGCCCGATACCAGCGTGGAGACGACCTCGGTGACCCGCCGGGCGTGGCGACGACCGCGACCGTTTGTGCACACACTGAGCGCGACGCCGGGAGAGGCCACGAGGATGCAGTCGTCGTCGCCAACTGAAACGACGGTGATGTTCTGAATGACTTCCCCCCCGAGAACAGCAGCATCACGGGTGGTACCGTGTACAATACGAAACACGTGATACATTGTGTGCGATCCCCCGTCACCACCACCCCAGTTTAAGCCTTACAACGTGGCGAACGTTCCCCCGTTCTTGCACCCGGGGCAATCGCCACGTTTCCCGTCCGCGTGGTAGTCAATTAGGCATTTTGGGTGCGTGCAAGCCCCGCAGCAGAGTGAAATGTTGTAAGACGGACCGGGGCCGTCAATGTCGACGTTCTTGTTACACACGCAGCACCGCGGGACGGCGCCAGTCGCCTTCAGATCCTTGACAAAATCAGTGTACGCTTTCACGGCGGCACGTTTCTCCTCGGGTCGCGGGCTGGTCTCGTACGCAAAGGTACACGTGCTCATGTCAAACGTGACGGCGGGCAGGCTCTCCCGCAATGCACGGATCTGGGCGTGCGGGTGGCGGCCCAAAAAGCCACGATCCGGCACCTCTGGAATGAGAGACATGGAACTCGAGATGGGGGAATGTGTGTGGTGGAGTGGAGAAGCAGGAGAGGGGAGTGTGGGACTAGATGCTGTGGACAAGGGTGAAGACACGATGAGCACCAGTATACACCCCCACAACAAAAGGAACACAGTTGTGGTGAGTCACCCAGTCTTGTGTCCCTGAAGGGAGGGGAAAAGCAGGCACCAGGCAATACACAAGTGACCAGAGTGTCCTCTCTCTGTCCAGAACATCCAGTCCCGCACTCCCACCACCCCAAAAGAAGCTACAATGGCTATAATCCAGTTCTAGGTGTATAGATTCTTGACGCCTTCAAGGGCAAACATACCGGTGACGATGTTCGGGCAGCCCCGGAGGTCCAACTCCTCGACACCTCCAAGTGCCGACACGTCGGTGACGCCAGTGCAGCCAATGAGAAACAACTTCTTGACTCTCCCGAGGGCAGACACGTCGATGACGCCGGTGCAGCGTGAGATGTCCAACTCCTCGACACCTCCAAGTGCCGACACGTCGGTGACGCCAGTGCAGCCACTGAGAAACAACTTCTTGACTCTCCCGAGGGCAGACACGTCGATGACGCCGGTGCAGCGTGAGATGTCCAACTCCTCGACACCCCCAAGGGCAGACACGTCGGTGGCGCCAGTGCAGCCAATGAGAAACAACTTCTTCACTCTCCCGAGCATGGACACGTCGGTGACGCCGGTGCAGCGTGAGATGTTCAACTCCTCGACACCCCCAAGTGCCGACACGTCGGTGGAGCCAGTGCAGCCACTGAGAAACAACTTCTTCACTCTCCCGAGCATGGACACGTCGGTGACGCCGGTGCAGCGTGAGATGTCCAACTCCTCGACACCCCCAAGGGCAGACACGTCGGTGACGCCAGTGCAGCCACTGAGAAACAACTTCTTCACTCTCCCGAGCATGGACACGTTGGTGATTTCCTTGGAATAGGAAATGTCGAGCGTCGTGACACCCCCAAGGGCAGACACGTCGGCGACGCCGAGGCAGTGCTTAATGGTGAGCGTCTTGTTCTTCCCGAGGGCCGACACGTCGGTGACGCCACGACAGGACAAAATGCTCAGGGTCTCGACCTCTCCAAGGGCAGACACGTCGGTGACGTTCCGGCAGTGCGCAATAACGAGTGTCTTGACGCGACCAAGGGCAGACACGTCGGTGATTTCCGGACAGTCTGAGAGAGTGAGGTTTCTGACGTGTCCAAGGGGGGAGACGTCAACGAGGCCGTTGACCAATGATAGCGTCAATGTGTGGATGCCACGGAGGGCAGACACATTCCTGACGCGGTCAGATCCATGGAAGCGGAGCACCGAGAGCCAACCGAGGTGGGACAGGCTTGATGTCCATTGGAAGCACGAAGCCGAGAGGAGCCACGGAAAGACTCGTCGGAGCTTGTCAGTGTCTTTGTAACCCAGGAGGAAGACGGATCCTGTCGTGACACGCGTGGTAGGCGAGTTGAGTCTTCCCAACACCGTCTTCGAAACAACCCTGAGCGCCAGTACGTGCTCCACGCCGAGGAACCCACACACAACGTTAAACGTCGCGTCACAGAGATCGACAATCGACGACTCGCGCGGGCCAACCCTGACACGTTTCGGTTCACTGGCCATCCTGGCCAAGTGGGTGTGTGAAAGGGGAAGGAGAGGTGTGGGGGGTGGATGCACAAGCCTCACGCCAGACAGACTGAACACTGGTATACGGATTCCACAACAAGTTGACAAACGCTCAACCCCGGGACAATGAACCTCGAATATACACAGAATGGAACGAATACATTGCTTGGACTACATTTCAAGGTACTTGACCCCACCAAGCATGGACGTGTCCGTGACGCCCGTGCAACCCTCGATGTCGAGGCTGTGGACGTTGCCAAGCTTAGACACGTCGGTGACGCCGGTGCAGTCCCGGAGGTCGAGGCTGTGGACGTTGCCGAGTTCCGACACGTCGACGACACCCGTGCAGCCCTGGAGGACCAGACCCTTGACCCCACCGAGTTCCGACACGTCGACGACCCCCAGGCAGTGGCAGAGTCTGAGGTTCTCGACACCCCCGAGGGCAGACACGTCGGTGACGTTCGGGCAGTAATTGAGACTGAGGTCCTTGACACGGCCGAGGGCAGACACGTCGACGACAGCCGTATGAGAGATGTCGAGCGTCGTAACGCCCCCGAGCGCAGACACGTCGACGACGCCCGTCAGCGAGAGGATGAGCGTCTTGACCCTCCCGAGCTTCGACACGTCGGTGACACCCTTGCAGGCATGGAGGTTGAGCGTCGTGGCACCCCCGAGTGCAGACACGTCGGTGATGCGGGGGCAGTCAGAACAGTCGAGCTTCGTGACACCCCCGAGTGCAGACACATCGGTGACATCGAAACAGTTACTGATGCTCAACTCCCTGACGCCCCCGAGTGCAGACACGTCCTTGACGCGATAGCAGTCGTTGATGTTGAGCTTGCTGACACCTCCGAGTGCAGACACGTCAACGACACCGGGGGAGTACGAAATGTCGAGGTTCTCCACCTTCCCGAGTGCAGACACGTCGGTGACGCCCGTCTGCGAGAGGTTCAGCGTCGTGACGCCCCCGAGTGCAGACACGTCGGTGACGCCCGTCTGCGAGAGGTTCAGCGTCGTGACGCCCCCGAGTGCAGACACGTCGGTGACACTCTTGCAGCCACGGAGGTTGAGATGCTTGACGCCCCCGAGTGCAGACACGTCGATGACGTTCGTGTATGAGAGGTTGAGGTACTCGACACCGCCGAGCGCAGACACGTCGATGACGTTCGGGCAGTGCTTGAGACTGAGGTTCTTGACACGGCCGAGGGCAGACACGTTGTCGATACCCTTGCAGAAGTCGAGGATGACAGTCTTGGCATCCTTGAGGTAAGACACGTCCACGACGTTGTGACAGAGCGTGATGTTGACCTTGGTCGCAGCCGTGAAGCCAGACACGTCGGCGATGTTCTTGTTGGCATAGCAGTCGACGATGACGTCTTCCTCCTGACCCGAAGGTGGTGAAGTCCTGACACGTTTCATGGAACGAGACATCGTGTGGGTGGAAGTTGAGAAGGAGGAGGAGGGAGTGTGGGGGGTGGATGCACAAGCCTCACGCCAGACAGAGT
>Ga0209833_1001046_pt1 | contig 19053 bp, 15 predicted proteins | sample COGITO_mtgs_1105_3_FD_184797 | JGI IMG/M metagenome (GOLD analysis project Ga0209833, IMG submission 184797) | Pelagic marine microbial communities from North Sea - COGITO_mtgs_110506 (SPAdes) (version 2) | ecosystem: Environmental > Aquatic > Marine > Epipelagic ... | reverse complement strand
GGGTTTTAAGTCAATTAAAAAACGAGATATTAAATCACACGAAAAATTTATGTTTTTTAGTTATGCAGCTTGCTTTGCAGCAGTAACTTTGAGAATTTGGCTTCCATTATTAACTATTGCATTGGGTGAGTCCAATAGTGCTTACAGAATAGTTGCTTGGTTATGTTGGGTTCCTAATATAATTGTTGCAATTCTCATTTTAAGGAATAAAAAAACTGTTAGAACTAAAATGGTGGAATTGGGATATCGACAAAATCACAAAGAACATTCAGAACCTTACTAACAACAAAATTGAGAAATTCATCTAATCAATGGTTTCATCATCTTTTTAAAAGTTCAAAAGGTAGTTAAGCGATAGGTTACTATTTTTTTAAATCACAGTAACTAATAACGGTGAAATATATAATTCATCAATTAAAAATAGAAATAATAAAAATTTTAATTCAACTGAATTTTCTGAACCTTCAATAATATTGAGTTAGAAGTATATAAAGCCTACAATTATAATCATTAGTGGTAATTCTATTTTTTCATTCGTTCACTTTTTTTGAGTGCGTTCCGTCAATGAATGGCAACTGGTTATATGGAGAACAAAGTTCCTGTTTATAGGTTATCACTTCCGGATAACAGGAACTTTTCTTCTCGTTTATTATTTTTATTTAAATGTAATAAAATTGTATCTAATGGACTCTGTATGTCTAATAAATCTTTTTTTGCAATATGAGTATAAATCATTGTGGTTTCTGGTTTTGAATGCCCTAAAAGCTCTTGTATATGTCTAATACCAACACCATTCTCTAATAAATGTGTAGCATAACTATGTCTAAGTGTATGTGGGGTTACTTTTTTTGTGATACCTGCATCTTGTACACTTTTATGAAGAAATTTCCGTATGCTGCTTTCAGAATACTTGTTTCCTTTTTGACCTTCAATAAAAAAGAATTTAGGAGCGTATGTGGTTAAATAATTTTGTAACAGTGGTAAAAAAGTATTTGCTAAAACTACAAACCTGTCTTTTCTGCCTTTTCCTTTTTCAACCTTAATTTGTTTTCGAGGAATATCTATATTACTTAATACTAAATTAGTGATTTCACCAACTCTTAATCCAGATGAATAAAGTAAAACGATGATAGCTCTATGTTTTAGATTCTTGGTGACTTGCACTATTTTAATAACTTCTTCTTGAGATAATACGTTAGGGAGTTTTCTAGATTTTTTAGGTCTTACTAAACTTAAGTTATTAATTTTAGTACTAGGATAAAAAACAATAAAAATTTTTAAAGCACTAATAAATTGTCTTTGCGAACTCACAGAATAATTTCGTTCTAAAAAAACAGTTTCTATAAACTCTTCTACATTTCTATTGGTAAGGTTTTTTAAAGTAATATGTGAATGAAAATTCACAAAATCAGCAATAAAAAATGTATAGGTTTCTATAGTACTCTTACGATACCTTTTCCCTTTTAAATAAACATAAAAATTATTTAAAAGTTTTTTTTGAGAATTGGTAAGGTTTCTTTTAAAGAGTACTTTTTTGTCAATTTTAGAAGTATCAATCTCTGTTAGATCTTTAAAAAGGGAAAGTATGCTATTCAAATTTTCTTCAGAATAATTTAAATACCAGGCTTTTAAAGATTTACTCCAATAAGTATCTTTTACAGATTTTATTAAAACAACTAATTGATTGTGATAATCAAATTTAAGAAGAAGCTGTTTTTCTTTTCTATGAACCTTTGTCTCAAGGTAAATTATAGGTAGTTTTTTCATTTTTCATAACAATAGCATTGTAAAGTTATAAAAAAAATCTAATGTGCCTCCAACCAATTCTCACCAACTCCCATTTCTACATCCAAAGGAACAGTCATTTTAAAAGCATTCTCCATTTCATATTTGATAATCGGTTTGATGATTTCTAATTCATCTTTATAAGCGTCAAAGACCAATTCATCATGCACTTGCAACAACATTTTTGATTTGAAGTTTTCTTTTTCAAAACGTTTGTGAATGTTAATCATGGCAAGTTTAATAATGTCTGCTGCCGATCCTTGAATCGGAGCATTCACAGCATTTCGTTCTGCGGCACCACGTACAATGGCATTTCTAGAATTGATGTCTTTTAAATATCTGCGACGTTGTAAAACCGTTTCTACATATCCGTTATCTCTAGCAAAATCGACTTGCTCAGCCATGTAGGCTCTTAATTTTGGATACGTTTGATAGTAGAGATCTATTAATTCTTTAGATTCTTTTCGAGTCAAATCCGTTTGATTGCTCAGCCCAAAAGCAGAAACTCCGTAGATAATTCCAAAATTCACTGTTTTCGCATTGCTACGTTGCTCCCGTGTCACTTCATCAATCGGAACATTGAATACCTTGGCCGCAGTTGAAGCGTGAATGTCTTCTCCATTTTTAAAGGCTTCGATCATAGTTTCCTCTTCACTCAATGCCGCAATAATTCGTAATTCTATTTGCGAATAATCTGCCGCTAACAACACATGGTTTTCATCTCTTGGAATAAAGGCTTTTCGTACTTGACGTCCACGTTCTGTTCTGATAGGAATGTTCTGTAAATTCGGATTATTAGAACTTAACCGTCCCGTTGCCGCAACGGCTTGCGCATACACAGTGTGTACTCTTCCTGTTTTCGGATTGACTTCCTCAGGCAAGGCATCTACATACGTACTTTGTAATTTTTTATATTGACGGAACTCTAAAATATCAGCAATAATCTGATGATCTTTTGCCAGATAACTTAAGATATCTTCCGAGGTAGCATACTGACCAGTTTTTGTCTTCTTAGGTTTGTCTACCAACTTCATATTTTCAAATAAAACCACACCCAACTGTTTTGGTGATGCAATATTAAATTCTTCCCCTGCTTGTTCGTAGATATTCTTTTCTAGTCTACTAATATCTTCAGTTAAATCAATAGATAATTCTTTTAGGAAATCAGTATTTAAATTGATTCCTTCAATCTCCATGGCAGTTAATACAGAAACCAGAGGTAATTCAACATCATTAAATAATTTAGTTACGTTTCCGCTTTCTAGTTCTTTGGTAAAAAACTCTTTCAATTGCAGAGTAATATCAGAATCTTCTACAGCGTATTCTGTTTGATCAGCAACAGGAACCACTCGCATTGAGAGTTGATTTTTTCCTTTTTTGCCAATCAATTCTGTAATGGAAACAGGCTGATAATTCAAATAGGTTTCAGCCAAGATATCCATATTATGACGCATATCAGGATTGATCAAATAATGCGCAATCATTGTGTCAAACAATTTCCCTTTTACAGGCATGCCATAGTTCGACAAGACTTTAATATCGTACTTTAAGTTGTGTCCAATTTTCTCAATCAATTCATTTTCAAAAAAAGAACGGAATTCTTCTAAAATAGTTTTTGTTTCTGCTTGATCTTCTGGAAATGACACATAATATCCTTTGCCTACTTCCCAAGAAAATGCAATACCTATCAATTCAACTTCTAGGGCTTTAAGTCCTGTTGTTTCTGTATCAAAACACACAGAAGTCTGTTGCATCAGTTTCTTTAAGAATAGTTTTCTTGATAGAGGAGTGTCAATATGCTGATAAAAATGATCTGTAGTTGCAATGGTTTTATATCCACTAATGCTTTCTTCTTCTCTAACATTTCCAGTTCCAGGAGCAGCAAACAAATCAAATTGACCATTGCTAGGTGTTGGAGTTGCTTTCTTTTGAGGTGTGCTTGCAGTTTCTTGTTGTAGAGGTGTTTCTTCTGTTGGCGAAACAAAAGTTTTTAAGAAATTATCTGTCAAACGTCTAAATTCCAATTCTTGAAACAGTTCTTTTACCTTTTCTACATCAGGTTGATCTAGTTCAAAATCTTTGGCATCAAATTTCACAGGAACATCTAGCATAATTGTGGCCAATTTCTTGGAAAGGATTCCCAATTCCTTAGCACCTTCTACCTTTTCTTTCATTTTCCCTTTTAGCATATCTGTATTTGCCAAAAGATTTTCCATGCTTCCAAACTCTTTTAGGAACTTTTTAGCTGTTTTTTCTCCAACACCTGGAAGCCCCGGAATATTGTCGGAAGCATCACCCATCATTCCGAGAAAATCAATCACTTGTAATGGATCTTCTACTTCAAATTTCTTTTGTACTTCAGGAATTCCCCAAGTCTCATAACCACCTCCAAAAACAGGACGATACATAAAGATATTTTCTGAAACCAATTGGGCAAAATCTTTGTCGGGTGTCACCATAAATGTTTGATAGCCCTCTTTTTCTGCTTGTTTGGAAAGTGTACCAATCACATCATCAGCTTCAAATCCTTCTTTTACCATGATAGGGATGTGCATGGCTTTCAAAATGTCATAAATGTAAGGGATTGCTTGTCTAATAGCGTCTGGAGTCTCATCTCTGTTTGCTTTATACGCTTCAAACATTTCCACTCTGTCAACACTACCACCTTTGTCAAAACAAACGGCTAAATGATCCGGTCTCTCTCTCTTAATGACATCCAAAAGAGAATTCATAAATCCCATAATTGCTGAGGTATCTAAGCCTTTGGAGTTAATTCTTGGATTTTTAATAAACGCATAGTATCCGCGAAAAATTAATGCAAAAGCATCTACAAGAAAAAGTCGTTTTTGTGTTGACATTGATTCGTTTTAAAGTTGAAAATGTCTGTTCGAGCACAATCGAGAGGTTTTTAAAAAAGACGAACTTACAAAGTAGTTCTCGACTTCACTCGAACAGACATCGCAAATTACAATATCTTTCAAAAAGAAAACAATCATACATAGAAAAGAATGTATTTTTGAAGAATAAATAAATAGAAATGAATACATTTTCAATAGCCATTCATGGTGGAGCAGGAACTTTGGTAAAAGGGATGATGATTCCTGAACTAGAAACTCAGTATAAAGAGGCCTTACAGAAGTCGTTAGACGCAGGGTATGCTATTTTAGAAAATGGAGGTGCTGCTATAGATGCTGTTGAAGAAGCGGTTAAGTTGTTGGAAGATTCACCTTTGTTTAATGCTGGAAAAGGAAGTGTATTTACAGCAAATGAAACTCATGAAATGGATGCCGCGATTATGGATGGTAAAACATTGAATGCAGGAGCTGTTTCTTTAATTAGTGGAATTAAGAATCCGGTGTCTTTAGCGAAAGATGTGATGGAAAAAAGTGAGCATGTTTTTTTAGCTGGTGAAGGAGCGATGGAGTTTGCCAGGCAGTTGAAGTATGAGCTTGAAGATGATGCCTATTTTTATGACGAGTTTCGACACAGTCAATGGTTGGAAATTAAGGATACAGATAGTTTTCAGTTAGATCACGCTAAACAGAAAGATTCAAAGTTTGGAACTGTTGGAGCGGTTGCTTGTGATGCAAATGGAAATATTGCAGCTGCGACTTCTACGGGAGGTATGACCAATAAAAAATGGGGTCGTGTAGGAGATTCTCCTATGATTGGTGCTGGAAATTATGCGAACAATAAAACATGTGCAATATCTTGTACAGGAAGTGGCGAGTTTTTTATACGTGGTGTTGTGGCCTATGATGTGGCTTGTTTGATGGAGCACAAAAACATGTCTTTAGAAGATGCATCTAATGAAGTTATTTACAAACGAATTTTAGAAATTAATGGTGATGGCGGCTTGATTGCTGTAGATGCCAAAGGAAACATTGCCATGCCTTTTAATACAGAAGGAATGTATCGGGCTAGTAAATCTTCCAGCGGAACCGAAAAGGTTTCGATTTATAAATAAACCTGACTTCGACTCAGCTCAGCCACCACTTATCCTTTTTTTCTTAATTCCCAAGAAGAACCGCTTCCCATTTCAAAATCCCAATCGCTCACTTGACTGTCAATTTTACCTATAATTTTCTCTACTTCTCTGTAAATGGTTGCCAAGTTTCTATAATTCGCTAAAACAGCTTCGTTTTTTGGATCTAAATAGCGTTCCTGGCACCAAATCAAATAATCTATAGCATCATCATACCCTTCCAATTCACGTAAAACCAAACATAGGTTTAGTAAAGGATAGTTATACTCGATGTCACCTTGTTCATCTTCAACATAGAAATTAAAAGTTTTCCCTTCTAGGGAAAGCTCAACAGCCCTATATTCTTTGCTTCCTGCAAGGAAATCTGTAGTAGAAAAATGAATTTCTACTTTGTGTTTAATGTAGAGTTTATTTAATGCTTCTATTTCTGGATACTTGCTCATTAATAGCAACCAAGATACTAAAAACTAAGATGTAGTGTGATTAAATAAAAGGAGACTCTATAGGAAGTACAGTTACTTTTCTGTTTTGAATATCATAAGAATCTCCGTTTGATAATACATGAACGGTAAGATTTGCCATGGTCATGGGTGTTCCTTCTTTTAGAACCTTTTCATTGTTGTGTGTAAGACTAGATCCATCAAATACAATGGCCATTCCAGATCCAATAACGGTACAGTTGTTCCCTTCTTTAATAACCATCCCAGTGTCTTCAGCCAATCCAATTCCTAATAAGTTAGGAAACTTTGCAACAGCTTCAGACTGTCTTCCAAAACGACCTCTTTTGATAAAGTGAGTGTCGATGATTAATTCAGGGATCAAGCCCAATCCTTTGTACATTTTTACTGCACCTTTAATAAAGGATTCTTTTGGACTTCCCCCAGAAATCATTTCATTAGCCATTACCATTGCACCAGCACTTGTCCCTGCGATCACAAAACCTTCTTCGTTTTGATAACGATTTAATAAAATATCGTGAATTTTTGTCCCTCCAACCTTATTGGTAATCTTAGATTGATTTCCACCAGAAAACATCACACAGTTGGCAGATGATATTAAGTCTATTGAGGTTTGTTTTTCAGAATCTTCCTTGCTTCGAATATCTAAAATATGTACGTTTTTACAGCCTAAAGAGGTAAAAGCTTCCATGTAGTTTTCTCCGACTTCAACAGGAATACTAGATGCTGTAGGAATGATAACTACGTTTGCATCAATACCACCAGCTTCTTTTACCACATGAAATAAAATGCCTTCATCGATAAACTCGAGCGTATACATTTCGTTTTCTTCAATCCCTTTATCTTCATTTCCTCCAATAGGTATTAGAGTTCCTTTTATCGACATATTAGCTGTTTTGTATCTATAATATTGAACGGTAAAAATAAACTTATTTAATTAAAAAAAATCTATATATTTATGAGGATTCAATACGCTAAAAAGAAAGACTAACAAAACATAACACAGATGGAGATAATTAGTATCAACGCAATGAGAGGACCAAACTTTTGGTCGATTCGCAGACACAAATTAATTGTAATGGTTCTTGACTTAGAAGAAATGGAAAAATTTCCTTCAAATAAAATAGATGGATTTCCAGAAAGATTAAAAGAAATGTTTCCAACTATGTATTCTCATCGTTGTTCTGAAGGCTGTGAAGGAGGGTTTTTTATGCGTGTAGATGAAGGTACTTGGATGGGGCATATTATAGAACATATTGCTCTAGAGATTCAAACATTAGCAGGAATGGATACTGGTTTTGGAAGAACTCGTGGTTATGGAGAAGAAGGGGTCTACAGTGTGGTATTCTCTTATATGGAAGAATCTGTAGGAAGATATGCTGCAAAAGCTGCAGTAAGAGTTTGTGAAGCTTTGATTAAAGGGGAAGCCTATGATTTGGCAGAAGATATTCAAAAGATGAGAGAGCTTCGCGAAGATGATCGATTAGGCCCGAGTACAGGCTCTATTGTTGAAGAGGCAGAAGCAAGGGGAATTCCTTGGATTCGATTAAATAAATACTCCTTATGTCAATTGGGATATGGTGCAAATCAGAAACGTATTCAGGCAACGGTTACAAGTGAAACAAGTAGTATCGGTGTTGAGTTGGCTTGTGATAAAGAAGATACTAAATATTTATTAGAGCAAGCAGAGGTAGATGTTCCACGAGGTGACATTATCCGAAGAGAACGCAGTTTAGAAGAAGCATGTAACTATGTTGGTTTTCCTTTGGTAATTAAACCAGTTGATGGTAATCACGGTAGAGGAATTACAGTTGATATACAAAATTATGATGATGCATTAGTTGCTTTTAGGCATGCAAAAGAAAGCTCGAGGAGTGGTGCTATCATTGTAGAAAAATTTATCACAGGTGAAGACTATCGATTGTTAGTGATTAATAATGTACTGGTCGCTGCAGCAAAAAGAACTCCAGCACATGTTATAGGAGATGGAAAATTAACCATTCAAGAATTAATAGATGAGGTAAACAAAGATCCTCGTAGAGGTTATGGTCATGAAAAAGTATTGACTCAAATTACCACAAATGAATTGACCAAAACCATCATTAAAGATGCTGGATATACGTTGGATTCTGTCATAGCTAAAGATGAAATGTTAGTTTTAAAAGATACTGCGAATCTAAGTACAGGAGGAACTGCGGAAGATGTTACTGATATTGTACATCCAGCAAATGTATCAATGGTAGAACGGATTTCTAAGATTATCGATTTAGATATTTGTGGCGTTGATATTATGACAACAGATATTTCCAAACCTCTTTCAGAAACTGGCGGTGCTGTACTGGAAGTAAATGCAGGACCAGGATTTAGAATGCACTTGGCTCCTACCAAAGGGTTGCCAAGAAATGTGGCTGGTTATGTAATCGATAAATTATTTCCAAAAGGAAAAACAGGACGCATTCCTATTGTAGCGATTTCAGGAACGAACGGAAAAACAACCACAACAAGATTAATTGCCCATATGGCAAAAATGAATGGTCATCGTGTTGGATATACCACAAGTGATGGTGTGTACATTCAAAATAGATTGTTAATGACAGGAGATTGTACAGGCCCTGCAAGTGCCGAATTTGTATTAAAAGACCCAACGGTTAATTATGCTGTTTTAGAAAGCGCCAGAGGAGGATTGCTAAGAGCTGGATTAGGGTTTAAAAAATGCGATATTGGAATTGTAACCAATGTTGCTGCTGATCATTTAGGCTTAAAAGGAATTCACACCATAGAACAATTGGCTAAGGTAAAAGCCGTAATCCCAGAAACAGTTTTGCCCGACGGTTATGCTATTTTAAATGCTGATGATGATTTGGTTTACGACATGCGACGCAGTTTAGATTGTAATGTAGCCTTGTTTTCTATGGATGAAAACAATCCTAGAATTAAAGCATTACAACGTATCGGAGGAATTACTGCGGTCTATGAAAATGGATATGTAACGATCTGTAGAGGTGAATGGAAAATGAGAGTGATGAAAGCTGAAGACATTCCTTTAACTTATGGAGGAAAAGCAAAGTTTATGATTCAGAATGTATTACCTGCGATTCTTACGGCTAATATTCAAGGAACAAGTATCGAAGATATGAAAGCAGGTTTGGAAACTTTTATTCCATCTGCGGCACAAACACCAGGGCGATTAAACTTATTTAAGTTTAACAATTTTACTATTCTACTAGACTATGCTCACAATCCAGCTGGAATGAGAGCTTTACAGAAGTTTGTAGAGGAATTGGATGCTACTGTAAAAGTTGGAATTATAGCAGGAATTGGAGATCGACGTATTGAAGATAATAATGAAATGGGAGGTATCGCAGCAGAAATGTTTGATGAAATTATTATTAGACAAGATAAGAGGTTAAGAGGAAAAACAGAAGAAGAGCTCATTAAAATGTTGAACGATGGAATTAAAAAGAAAGACCCAAACAAAAAAACAACCATCATTCCTTCAGAAAAAGAAGCAATTACTTTTGCAATTAAAAATGCAGTAAAAGGATCATTAATCATTCTGTGTAGTGATGTAATTCCAGATGCTTTAGATCTTGTTCAAAATTTTAAAGAACAAGAAGCAAAAGGTGAGTTAATATTTTAACCTTTAAAACGTAAGAAAATTTTAAATTTTACATATCATATTTTTCAATAAAGAATAAGAACTTGGCTTTAAACAAGTATTGTTAAGCTGAAAAAAGCTTGATAATCAGTGTAATTAATCAGAAATGTTATATTTGTAAACAAGAAAACGTTGTTAATGGCGTTTCACCTCTAAGAAAAACGATTAAAAATGACAAAGTTTGGTGAATTAATTAGCACTGAGCAACCTGTCTTAATAGACTTCTATTTTGACTGGGAAGATGCTGATAATAATTTGGATACTTTACGAGATGTTGCTGCTGCTTTAGGTGATAAGGCAAAAGTAATTAAGATTGATATCAAGAAAAACGAAACACTCGCAGAGGCACTCCGTGTGAAAGGAAATCCTACTTTTATGATCTATAAAGACGGTGAAATGAAATGGAGGCAAACAGGCGAGCAAGATGCAAACACCCTAATTGGGTTAGTACAACAATACTACTAAGCAATAGCTTTAAATTCAATCCCTTTTTTTGTAAAGTATTCTAAGATACGTGGCAAAGCGTAAAAGATTTTCTCTTTGGCTTTTATACTATCATGCATTACTATAATACTTCCATTAGTAGTATTTTCCAATACATTTTTTAAACACTTTTCTGGAGTAATCGAAGTGTCAAAATCACCACTCAATACATCCCACATAATAATTTTATACCCTTGCTTTCGTAATTCTTTTCCTTGAGAAGACTTTAATTTACCATAGGGAGGTCTAAATAATTGTGAATGAATATGAGCTGAAGCCTGATTTGTGTTTTCGATATAATTTGTGTTTTTTGTTTTATATCCATTCAAATGATTAAAAGTATGATTTCCTACTGAATGTCCTCCTTTTAAGATTTGTTCATAGGTGTCATGATGACATTTTACATTTTTTCCAATACAAAAAAACGTAGCTTTTGCATTGAATTTTTCAAGTTGTTCCAACACAAAATCAGTTATTTCTGGAGTAGGACCATCATCAAACGTAAGGTAGACTTCTTTTGAAATGGAAGAAAAACGCCAAGTATAACTAGAGAAAATTCTCTGAACAATACTTGGTGTTTTTATAGTGTAAAATTTCATTACTATTCTTCTTCTGGAAGAAGATGAGCGAATAACTTCATGGTATCCTCAAAACCACTTCTCATCTTTGTAAAATATTCTTTATCACTATCAAACTGTTCTACTTGACCTATTACATTTCTAAACATTAAGAAGTTATTCTCAATTTCTTTAAATATCCAGTCTGTTTTGTCTTCAGGAAATTCAGCAAGCCAAACTAACTGTTCTTTAAATATTTGATATAATGTTTCAGCAGCTTTCCTAGCTTTCTCTGGATTGTTTAATTGATAGTACAATTCAGGATATTCAATTGATAAGCTAAAATGACCAAAATCTTTAATTGGCATTTTTTCTATAGAAAGGTCTAATACTTCTAGAGCCTTAACAGTGTCACCTTTTTTAGCAAAAGCTACAGATAAACGCATTAAGTTATTACGTAAAGAAATAGAATTTCTTTTGGTTTGCTCGTCTAAATAGATTTTCCCATCGTTAATATTTCTCCAATTTAACTTTTGAATATTCGCATACATTTTGTCAGGATCGATACGACCTAATTCAAACATGTTTTTATTCTTCATGTCTGTTTTAATAGGAACTAGTTTGTAAGCCATCCCATCTAATTGTAGGTAATCTTTTAACCAAATATATTCTTCGTCTTCATAAGATCCACCAGTAAAATAAATAGGTCTTTGCCAGTTGTTATTTGCAAGAATATCTAACATTAAAATTCTACTCTTGGTAATTCCTCTCTTATCTATTTCAATATCTATATAATCTACTATTTTGTTAGCATCTTTCTGAGCTACGATGCCATTTTTAAGAACGGCTTCTTTGTCTACAGGGATTCTAATTTTGTTGGTAGGATATATTTTCTCTTTAAGATCTCTTTCTTCATCTTCATAGTATGTTACAGGATTGTCACTAGCAATCCAACGCATAAAGTTTTGAATAGAAAGAACAGTATCTTTTAAGCTTGGGTTTTCAATATAATAAGCAAGATCTAAGCTACCCAATTTGTATTGATCATGGGTTAATTGAGAAGGTATCGGAGGTGCGTCATATGATTTCCTTTTCATTTGATCGATATACCAATCTGTATCAAAAAGACTTGTATTAATTAGTTTTATATCTGTTCTGATTCCTTCAATTTCTTGCATATACCAGAGAGGGAACGTATCGTTGTCTCCAATGGTAAACATGATGGCGTTAGGGTCGCAAGATTCTAAATAAGCTTGAGCATTCAGATGCGTTGTATACCTGTTTGATCGATCATGATCGTCCCAATTTTCCGAAGCCATTAATGCAGGAACTGCAAGAAGACTTAATGCAGAAACTCCAATAGCAATTGCTCTTTTGTTTGCAAAATCTTTCAGATAATCATAAAGAGCATAGACACCAATTCCTATCCAGATTGCAAAAATATAGAACGATCCTACGACAGCGTAATCACGTTCTCGAGGTTCAAAAGGTTTTGGATTCGTGTAGAAAATAATGGCAGCACCAGTAAATAGAAAAAATATTAGTAAGGTGTAGAAATTTTGTTTGTCCCAACGAATTTGATACAACAAACCTATAAGTCCTAATATGAATGGTAAAAAGTAATATTTGTTTCTCCCTTTGTTTTCCAATACATCTGAAGGTAAGTTCGTTTGAGGACCTAATCTTGCTTCATCAATAAAACCAACACCACTCAACCAGTTACCATTAAATTTGTCTAAATTTCCTTGAGTATCATTCTGACGGCCAACAAAATTCCACATAAAGTATCGACCATACATATAGCCAAACTGGTAATCAATCATAAACCTCATATTTTCCCCAAAAGTTGGTCTACGAGTACTATTTTCAGGAATTCCAGCAATAGCTTTGTACATCTTCTCAGAGGCAGGGTTGGTCATCCTAGGAATAAAACCTTTGTGTTTGCTAGAGTAATTAGGAATGATATTTTTGTATTTATTTACAATTTCATATTTGCCATTTCTTTTTTCATATTTAGGCTTACCATCTATCCAAGGAGCAGATGCAACTTGTTCTCTTCGATATGAATTCGAATAATAAGTATCGTAAAAAACACTAGCATCACCATATTGCTCACGGTTATAGTAGGCTAATAATTCTCTTGCACTGGAAGGGTTATTTTCATTAATTGTAGTATTGGCATTTGCTCTAACAGGTAGCATAATCCAAGATGAAAAACCAATCATAATAAACAATACAGAAAGTATCAAAGTATTCGCAGCTACTTTTTTCTTTTTTCTTGTAAAATTCAGTCCATAATAGAATGCGGCTATTAAAATAAGACCTGCAATAATAGATCCTGAGTTATAAGGCATGCCAATAGAGTTGATAAAGAATAATTCAGAAGCACTAAAAAACTTTAGGGTATAAGGGAATAAAAATTTAAAAACAAAAGCCAATACGAGTATTGAGATTACTGTGGCAATTGTGGTAGTTTTTAAATTGATAGTTTGGTATGTTTTAAAGAAATACAGTAATACAATTGAAGGGATTACTAAAAGAGATAAAATATGAACTCCAAAAGAAAGTCCTACAACAAAACTGATAATTACCAGCCATTTATTTCCTCTAGGAGTATTAATTTCATTTTCCCACTTTAATCCTAGCCAAAATAAAATAGCCATTAGAAAAGAAGACATTGCATATACCTCACCTTCTACAGCGCTGAACCAGAAGCTGTCAGAGAAAGTATAAGCTAAAGATCCAACCAAAGCACTTCCTAAAATAGCAATAGAAGATCCTTCAGAAATTGAATTAGATTTTGCCGCTAATTTCTTTCCTAAATTGGTAATGGTCCAAAACATGAAAAGAATAGTGAAAGCACTAGATAAAGCCGACATGAAATTTACCATCATAGCAATGTTGGTGACATCGGTTGTAAACATAGCAAAAAACGCACCTAACATTTGAAAAAGAGGTGCGCCTGGAGGGTGGCCAACTTCTAATTTTACAGAAGTAGAGATGTATTCTCCACAATCCCAAGCACTAACTGTTGGCTCTAAAGTAAGAGAATACGTAACAAGAGCTATGATAAAAGCTCCCCACCCAAGAATGAGGTTCCATTTTTTGAAGTTTTCTGAAGTCATATAATGAATATATATCTGGGCGAATTTACTAATTTATCATAGAAAAAACGTTTCCTAACCAAGTATTCAGATAAGAAGCATTATAAAACTTTGTTAAAATCAAAAAAGTACCGAAAATATTTGCAGTATTAAAAGATTGAATTAAATTTGCACCCGCATTACAGCTATTGGCCTATGGTGTAATTGGCAACACACCGGTTTTTGGTACCGACATTCAAGGTTCGAGTCCTTGTAGGCCAACAAAAAAGCTTCTCAATCTTGAGAAGCTTTTTTAGTTTTATGTCATTTCCTCTACGATAGCTTAACGAATTTTTAAAATTACCTACCCGACTTTCTTTATAAGAAAGTGGGAAAATTGCTAAAAGAATAAAAGAGTAATGTTTTACCTATACTTTAAACGTTATAACTGGTTTTAGTACATTCTTAGAAACGCTCTTTGTAATACTTCCATTGAATAGGTTTGATAACCCACTTCTTCCATGAGTGCTTAAGGCTATTAAGTCTGCATTCATTTCTCTAGAAAAATTTGTAATACCTTTTACTACTGAAGAATCGTTGTATACATTAATAGTGCTTTTTGGTAGCTCAAAATCTTTCACAAAAGACTTGATTTTTTCTTTTGTAACCGCAGAACTCTCAAACTTCCCAACAGTATTTACCTTCAGTAAGTGAACTTTGCTTCTAAATAATTTTGCAAAATCTAGGAATTTTTTGAAAGATTCTTTGTTGTCATCCTTAAAATTGGATGCGTATACCAAATCTTTTAATCTAAATTTATTAGAGTCTTTTTTAACAACAATTACAGGAATTTCGGAAGTCCGGACAATTTTTTCTGTATTAGAACCAATAATCATTTCTTCGAAATCAGAAACACCTTGCGACCCCATAATAATAAGGCTTGCATCAATTTTCTTTGCATATTTTTGAATACCTTCAAAAGGGTTTTGAAATCGAATCGCGTATTTTACATTACATTCTTCAGAAAAAAAACGATCTTTTAAATCTAGAATTTTTTCTTTTACTTTACGTAAATACATCATGCTTTCGGGAATGCTAAAATTACTTCCAGCTCCCATGTCTACAATTCCCGAAGGAAGTTCGACCATGTGTAATAAATAAATTTCGCAATTTGTTTCCCTCCCAATCTGTGCCGCCAGTTTTGCCGCATATTCAGACCTGCTAGAAAAATCTACAGGGACTAATATTCTACTCATAATAAACATAATTTAATAGTTGTAGAGGGTGGGTTAATTAATTAGTGCCTGGTATAAATTTACAAAAAATAATTGAATTGTAAAATCCGCAGGTCTATAAAAAAGCTCATAATCACACGTTTATACTAAAAACACCAATAAAAACAAGAAAACCAATAAAACATGAAACCGTGGGAAAAAGTACAACGAGACTACTTTTTAGAGATAAAAGGCAGTAGAACAAAATTCAGAACCAAATCAACAGCTATTCGATTAGGAAAAGTCATGTTGAAGGAATCTCCTGAAGTAAAGTTGATTGAAGTTGAAAGATTATGGCTTGGGCCAACTAAATCAAAATTGGAGCTTCAACCAGTTCAGGAATACGATAGAACCAACCTTTTAAAACTATAGATATGAAAATAATTATTAAGCAAAAATTACCGCCAGATAATCCACCTTATAAAGATAATTCACCAATATTAATTCATCGTGATTTTGATTTAGGTTGGATAGTTGAAAAAGTATTTGACGGTGAATATGAAGTTCAAGAATTTCCAGAGGAAGGAATATTTAAAGAACCACATATTCCATTAGCACAAGATATTTCAAATGGGCAAGAAATTTGGATTTGCCCTTCTAATTAAACTATAGATTACCAACATTTGCCCCCAATTAAAAAATGACGATTTACTTTTGTGATATTCATAATGAAACTATGTCGAGGTAGTTTCAGGACAACATCAGATAAGGGGTAATTCCCTTGTTTATAAAACCTCAAACACTGCGACTTAGTTTGGGGTTTTTTCATGCACAAAAAAACCAATAGCGATTAAACTATTGGTCTTAAAATGTTAACGGGTGTATCTGGAAGACTGCTTTGGAACTTGAGACTCTGAGCAGGTGGGTTCGATTCCCACTACATCCACTAACTAATGTTTCCACAATGGGGGATGTTGCTGGCGCACAAGGGCTGATTTGAGACCTGACCTTGCAAGTTCGATTCTTGTATCCTCCACTATTTATAAACAAAATTAACTAAAATTATTATCATTATGAAACTACAGCTCCTCTAATATTACTTTATCAGACAAAAAAGTCAATCCATTTGGCGGAATAAACTTTGTTATTAACTCATTGAATAACAAAGGTATTGACTCTATTATAGACAATCACTTCGGTAAAAGAGTAAAGCAAGCCAAGTACTCTTATAGCGACATCATATTAAGTTGGGTGTATGCCAACTTATGTGGCGCCGAAAGATTGGAAGATGTGATGTTAATGAAAGAACATTTGTCTTCTATTCCTTATTATAAGTGTCCTTCCTCCGATAGACTTTCTCAAGTGTTGAGAAACAAATCTGAAGCCATAACTGAAATTGACGGAAATCTAACAGAAACTCACTGCTTTTCTATTGATACCAAACTAAATAAACTAATGCTGGACATTGCTAAGAAACTAAATGTTATTGATGGTAATATTTTAGACTATGACAATGTTATCATCCCAACCAATAAGTATGATGCTTCATGGACCTACAAAAAAATTAAGGGCTACCAGCCTGGAGTTTCCTTTATAAATAAAACTCCTGTCTATATTGAAGGTAGGGGCGGAAATAGCAATGCTGTATTCAAGATGAAAGAAACCTTAGAGCGTTCTTTAAATCTTTTGAAGGAGAAACAAATCCCTGTCAAGTATTTCAGAAGTGATTCGGCCGCATATCAAAAATACGTGGTGGAACTTATGAATAAGAACAATATTGAGTTCTTCATAAGAGTAATAAAGAACAATACTTTATTAGATGAGATCCGATACAATATGGATAACTGGGAAACTTTCAATATCGGAAATCAAAAGATAGACGTGGGTGAAGGAACATTTATACCTTTTGTAAATCTACGTACTAAAAAGAAACAAAAGGCATATCGAATTGTTGTCACTCGAATAAAGATCAATGGTGAGTATATCTACAGAGCTATTATGACAACTAATACAAGCATGTCAAAAGAAAAAGTAGTTGACTTCTATAATAAAAGAGGAGCAATCGAGCGAAACTTTGACGACTTAAAAAACAACTTCAACTGGAGCCGATTACCATTCTCTGTACTAAATGAGAATACCACCTTTTTAATTATCAGCGCAATTGTCAGCATCATATATCAATACATCGTTAATCTATTTTCAAAAAAATTAGATTTTGTAAAGCACACCTTTAGATTAAAGAACTTTATCTATCATTTCATTACCGTAAGTTCAATGTGGAATAAAGGAAAGTTGAAGATTTTCTCCCAGAAGTCTTATGAAGTGCTGCTGGAATGATTCGCAATTATCTCAAATGTGAAGTTGTTAAAATTAGAATATTAAAAAAGAAAAAATCTTAGTTTATTATCTCTAAATTAAAATACATTAGCCTAGTATCTGATTTTAGATCTCTACTAGTTAAGCATTTGAATCCCATTTTTTCATAGAAAGGAACCGAATCTTTGTAGGCATCAACAGTTATAAATTTACATCCTGTTTTATTCTTCTTAGTGAAATATATTTTGGTAAAATCTATAACTCTTTTTCCTAGCCCTTGACGCTGGTTATTTCTATTTATTCCTAAACGACCTATTTTTACAGCGGGATAACTACTGTGATTTTCTTTTCCTTTAGGTAATAAAGAGCCTATTCTTTGCAAGAATTTATCTCTGTTTCCAAGATCTTGATGCGATATTTTATCGTTCTGATAAGAAAAGTAAGCTATTGTGTTTTCCTCATCCGTCAATAAATAAGTTACCGCTAACAAGGAATTAAGATAGTCTTTAGCATCATCAAAAAGAAAACCGTTCAAATCTGTGTCTCCACAATCAAACGGTTTTATATCTGTATCAGATTCTAATCGAGAAAGTCTCAAAATTAGATACTAGAAATCTGCAAGGCTTTTTAAAGCCTCGTAATTGTCATTAATTTCTTTTAACTCCTCTTTAGATACTTTTTGAATACTTTTGTTGTCTTCAACAAATTTCTTAGCATCTTTACCTCTAAGAAAAGGAGTTTCTTTTATAGGTTTTGCCATATTACACTCTTTTTTATTTCATAACTTTAGCACAAAGCTACAACACTCTTACTATTTTTTATTGTATTTACAGTAACTTAATATCTATAACTAAGCCTTTTTTAATAAGTTTTACTTATAGTGGGGTCTAAACCATTCATAGTTTTTATCTATATAATTAGACGTAAAAAACCATTATTAGTTTCATGTAAATCTATAATATTTTCTTAAAAAGAACTAACAGTATCATTAAAACAAGTGTTTTTACCTGTTAAACTACTTATAAGGACTGTTAATTATCAAACTTTCGTAATTTTGTAAAACATATTATTGAAAATAAAAGCGTTAGCTATTGTTCTGTATTTAGAAATCTGACAATTTCAAAGTCCCACAGGAATAATAAGACTAATGCTCATGCTTATGGCGTGGGTGTTTATGTACTTATTCGTGGACAGGTTTTGTCAGAACCTCTAAATAGGATTTGCTACAAGCCCGCGCCTCTTTTAACATTTACTTCACTTTGGGTTTGAGTGGAACTTAAACCTTAAATCATGAAGAAATTAAAGCTAATTTTATTTATTGGGATTCTTACCTCGTTTACCGCCAATTCACAGACAGATTATTCTAAAGGTTGGAAAAATGGCTACAAAGAAGGATATTGCTACGGATATTATGGATGCGTAGCTCCTGTAGCGCCAGTATCTCCAGTTCCAAGAGCAGGAGAAAGTAGTTATAAAGACGGATATAACAGGGGTTTTGTTAAAGGGAAAAAGGA
>Ga0209833_1001034_pt1 | contig 19190 bp, 16 predicted proteins | sample COGITO_mtgs_1105_3_FD_184797 | JGI IMG/M metagenome (GOLD analysis project Ga0209833, IMG submission 184797) | Pelagic marine microbial communities from North Sea - COGITO_mtgs_110506 (SPAdes) (version 2) | ecosystem: Environmental > Aquatic > Marine > Epipelagic ... | reverse complement strand
CTAAGCTGAAGCTAGTCAGTTACGATACAGAAAACTGAGGGAACAGGCTGATGATGGTGGGGTCAGGAGGAGCGGATATCGTCATCTGCTCACCGGTTATGGGATGATTAAATGTGATCGATTTGGATTCTAAAAGCATGCGAGTGCCATTTCCGAGAAGCTCGCCAAGGTGGTGTGAAGTGTTAATTCCCGCGTAGCGGAAATCGCCAATGATCGGCAGCTGATAATGCAGTAGGTGCCTGCGTATCTGATGATAGCGCCCCGTGTGTGGTTTAGCCTCAATGAGAGATATCTGAGCTGGGTCTTCTCTAGCCAGTGCGTCTGGAGTCGATACCGCTAGACGGCGGAAGCTGGTGTGGGCATCCCTTATTGGTAAGTGCTCCTCTTTTTGATTGGGCTCATGGCATTCCCATGGCTCGGCAGGAGCGATACCGTGGCAGACAGCCCAATAGCTTTTGGCCATCTGGTGACGTTCCAGGGCACGGTGCAATGCTCTGGCGGTCGTGCGGCATATGGCAAAGAGGAGAACCCCGGTGGTGGGACGGTCAATGCGGTGGATGGTGTAGACACGCTGACCGATCTGATCCCGCAGGATTTTCATGGTGACCAGATCGTCATCCTTTGGCTGATCCGCAGGATGAACTAAATGACCAGCTGGTTTGTCTACAGCAACAAGCCACTCGTCCTTGTAAAGGATGGTGAGTGGCTTGTTGGTTGAAGTCATGGTTGGTGATGATGTCGCCAACCTGCAAGTGAACATTTATAGTTCACTGTAGGCATCTTCACCGTGTTCGGTGAGATCCATTCCTCGGTTTTCCTCTTCTTCTGTTACACGGATGCCGATGGTGGCTTTGGTTATGAGCATGATAATGACTGTCGCGACGGCTGACCAGACAATCGTGACGCCAAGGCCAGTGAGCTGTATTCCGAGCTGCTCACCCATGGGTTTTAAATTGCCGAGGCCGCCGAATGCCGTTTGTCCGAAGACGGCCAGTAGGATGGTGCCCAGGATGCCGCCGACACCGTGAACGGCAAAGACGTCCAAGGAGTCATCGATTTTGAATTTGTTGCGGATCAGGTTCACTGCGTAGTAGCAGAACACGGCCGCGATAGCACCGATGGCAATGGCACCCATCGGGCCGACATTACCGGAAGCGGGAGTAATAGTGGCAAGTCCGGCAATCAAGCCTGTGACCATACCGACGAGACTTGCCTTACCGTTGAGCGTGCGCTCCATGATGCCCCAGACACCAGCGGCGGTGGCAGCGGACAGGTGGGTGACAAGCATGGACATACCAGCACCTTGTCCGGCACTGACCTGGCTGCCGGCGTTGAAGCCGAACCAGCCAACCCACAGCATTGAGGCACCAATGTAGACCATGCCAGGGTTGTGTGGTGGATGTGGATGCTCTGGGAAACCTTTACGGCGACCGAGCATGACGGCCATGACCAGAGCTGTGACGCCAGCGGTGGCGTGCACGACGATGCCTCCGGCAAGATCTTGAATGCCCATTTCGGCAAGCCAGCCTCCTCCCCAAACCCAGTGGCAGACGGGGGCGTAGACGAGCACGAGCCAGAGTGCGGAAAAGACGACAATGGCGCTCATCTTCATGCGCTCAACAACGGCGCCAACGTAAAGGGCCGGAGTAATAATAGCGAAAGTCATCTGGAACATGATAAAGAGCGTTTCGGGTAAAGTTCCTGAGGTGGTTTCGGTGGTGACTCCTTTTAAGAAAGCCGCATCGAGGTTGCCGATCCAGCCGCCGTCGCCTCCCTTGAAGCAGAGGCTGTAAAGGCAGACGACCCATAATATGGAAGCCATGAAGGCGATGCCAGAGCACTGCGCCATAACGGATAAGACGTTTTTGGAGCGCACGAGGCCGCCGTAGAAGAGGGCGAGACCAGGCATGGTCATGAATAGCACAAGAGCGGTTGCGGTAAGGATCCATGATGTGTCACCGGAATCGGTGGCTGCGGCGACGGCTTCTGCTTCTTCTGCATAAATAGCCATTCGTTGAGGCAAAGAGTAGGCAGGCGGAAGTGATTATTTTTCGGATATAATGAGTTGGGTTCATTGTTTGGTGTTTGTCTGGATAATTGGAGATGCCCCGTTGCAAACAGTTTTTACTGCTTAAGTCGCTCATTAATAGGGAGTAAAACCATATTTCTGAGCACAATAAATAACCTCTTGCTGCGAAGACAATAAAATCAGAGCAAGAAGTGTACCGAAAAACAAAAAATCTAAAATTAGTTAAGCAGGTTGTATGCCAATTGACTGACCACATTGGCCTAGCTCTATTTTCAGGTTTTTCTGTTTATCCCTATTTTGTCAGGTTACAAGCGCACCTGTGAGACCACAATTCGAAGAGCTTGATTACCAGCAAACACCACTCGGCGAGGTTATTCTGCGCCGGCGCACAATGCAGACTTTGGATCAGCTTGAGATTTACGAAATCATGCTCGGTGCTGACTTTTTGATGTCGAGTCTGTTCACGGTGGTCGAGGAAGCTCTTTCTGAGCTCGGACTTGCAGCCGCGGCCAAGAGCTTTCCAGAGCAGGGATTGGATGTCGTGGTGGGCGGATTAGGTCTGGGATATACGGCCAAGACGGCATTGGATCACAGCGCATTAAAAAAACTCATCGTGGTGGATTACTTGAAGCCTGTCATTGAGTGGCATGAGAAGGGACTGGTCCCCTTGGGGCAGGAGCTCGTCGATGATGAGAGGTGTAGCTTTGAGCACGGAGATTTTTTTCAGCGAGCAGTGAAGCATCAGGGAATCGGTTTTGACGCTGAGCACTCTGACTCGAAGTACCATGCAATTTTACTCGATATTGATCACTCGCCGGAGCACTTACTCAATGAGCAGCATGCCGATTTTTACCGCGCGGATGAGCTAAGAAAAATGACGGAGCAGCTGCATCCAGGTGGTGTGTTTGCCTTGTGGTCAGATGATCCTCCCGAGGACTCATTTATGCAGATCCTGACAGATGTTTTTGCCAGCTGTGAAACCCATGTGGTTCCCTTTGAAAATCCGATCCTTGGACGTAACTCGGAGAGCACAGTCTATGTTGCCAAAACCTAAGGGGGTTAAATATTCTCGTCTGGAGCGATGAAGATTTCATCTCGAATGCTGCCTTTTGCTGTGCTGGCGTGTGCCCTTCTCTGGGGCAGTGCCTTTCCGGCGATTAAGGCGATTTACGCGGACTGGCACAATGCCGGCATAGAGCCTACGATGGCGAACCGGTTTGTGCTCGCTGGAGTGAGATTTATGATTGGGGGTGCTGCTCTGCTGATGCTTGCTAAGCAGCCTTTGGCAGAGCTAAGGAACACCTCGCTCGTTAGGCTACTCGTATTTGCCTGTGCCCAAACTTATCTACAATACGCTTTGTTCTACACAGCGCTGGCTGTTTCGAGCGCGGTATTGGGAGGATTACTGGTCGGGTCGGGCAGTATTTGGTGGTTGCTGTTGGCTCCGTTATTATTGAAGTCGCCTTGGCCAAGTCGTCAGCAGTGGGGGTTTATTCTGCTAGGTGCAGCGGGTGTGTTGCTTGCGGTTTATCGCCCAGGTGCGGGAAGCGGTCAGGCCGCTCTTGGCGGTATTCTTTTCTGCCTATGCACGCTCAGTGGCGCCTTTGCTTTGATTATTCTACAAAAAATATTGAAAACGATGGGGCCGAGGTCGGCAACGGGTTACGGTTTGTTGATTGGTGGTACTCTTTTGATGCTTAGTGGTGTGTCAGCATGGCCTGAGTTACAGGTCTTATTTTCACCCAAGGTGATCCTACTCACTCTTTATCTCGCCTTTGTCTCAGCTTTTTCTTTTGGCTTATGGAACTACCTGACGAGCCTGTTTCCAGTGAACTTGCTGGCTGGCTATCGATTCTTAGTGCCGGTATGCGCGGTCATCGAGTCATCTCTTATGGTCTCAGGCGAGACACCAGGTTACGGTATCTGGCTAGGAGGAGCACTGGTAGTGGCCTCTCTGATTGGCCTGCACCGCCGTGGTCTAGCAGAGGGCTTATCTAGATCGATCTGATCCCATCTTTGGCAATGGTGATTTTGCGCTTTTTGAAGAGTGCGCCCGTTGCTTTTTTGAAGGCTTTTTTACTGACACCCAGCTGCTGGTATATTTCTTCAGCGGGGCTGGAGTCACATAGTGACCAGAAGCCGTTGCGGGTCGCAAGTTGCTCTTCAATTCTGGCTTCGAGATCATCAATCTTCTCTTTGGTCGACTGCCCGGGGCATTGAAGGGCGAGGTCTATTTTGCCATCGCTGCGTAGTTTGGCGATATAGCCAGTCAGACGCTCGCCGGGTGCCGGTTTGCGAAAGACTTCGTTGGCAAACAGCACACCTGTGTGTTGGCCGTTGATGATCGCCTTGTAGCCAAGGTCTGTTTTAGCGTAAACCATGAGATCAACCTGTTGATTCAGCGTGTAATCTGGTTCCTCTTTACTCAAGAAGCGGTTGATGCGCCGGCTTGCGACAATGCGATCACTCTGAGGGTCTACGTAGACATAAACAACATAAGATTTACCAACATCTATGCGGCTGTTTTGTTCTCGAAATGGAATGAAGAGGTCTTTGACGAGGCCCCAATCAAGAAAGGAGCCGATGCTGGTGGCAGAGATGCATTCTAGGCAGGCAAACTCCCCAGGCATGGCCTTGGGTTGCTTCATGGTGGCGATGGGACGATCCTCTGAATCACAGTAAATAAAGACATCGACACTTTCGCCGACCTCACATGGTCCTTGGACTTCATTGTAAGGCAAAAGAATATTGCCAAGCTCGCCGAGTGAATCGAGGAAGAAGCCTGGGGCGGTCTTTTTTAGAACGGTTAGCTGGGCACGTTTGCCGATTTCTGCGGGGGTGTTTGACATGATGGGGGGGTCGGTGAACGCCACGGAAGCGAGTGTAGGCTGCTTTTAGTAGAATGTATTCTTTAGCAGAATACCTTTTTAAGCAGAGCGTGTGGAATGTGGCAGAGGGTACTAGCGCGATGGCGGGCACCGAAGCGATAAGGGTTACAACGTTGCGTTGTCGGTGTGCGTCGTGGTGTCTGCATGGCTAGCGGCAGAGGGAGGAACAGCGGGTGGGGCAAAGACCTTGTGGCGGGTCAGAAATTCATCGGCGGCATTGCCGTAAGCGATACTGGCGTTGCCCGATGGGTCATGTTCGAAGATGGTTTTTCCATGGCTTGGGGCCTCTCCAATGCGGATAGAACGCGGGATGACGGTATTGTAAAGTTGTGCTGGGAAGTAGGTGGAAACCTCTTCAACCACTTGGCGTGAGAGATTGGTACGTCCGTCGTACATGGTCATGATGATGCCCTCAAGGGTGAGCTGAGGGTTAGCTCCAGCCTCTCGGATTTGCTCGATCACTTGAACAATTTTGGCAAGCCCTTCCAAGCCGAACCACTCACACTGAAGGGGAATGAGGATTTCATCCGCTGCAGCTAATGCTGAGGTCATTAACACACCGAGTGAGGGTGGGGTATCAATGATGCAGAAGTCAAATTGGTTGTGCTTTTTGTAGTCGGTGAGGAGCTTGCGCAATCGCACCAGGTGGTCATCCATACGTGCGAGTTCAATTTCTACGCCAGCAAGGTCCATTCCAGATGGGATGATAGAGAGATTGGCAAGGCGCGAGGGGACGATTTTCTCCTCCATGCCACATTCTCCAAGTAGTGGGTGATACATGCTGTCTTCGCCATCTGCCTCATGACCGATACCGCTGGTAGCATTCGCTTGAGGGTCAAGATCGATCAATAATACACGCTGCTGGCGTTGAGCGAGACCTGCTGAGAGGTTGATGGCAGTCGTGGTTTTGCCTACCCCTCCTTTTTGGTTCGCGATGGCGATGATTTTCATTCTTTTTCGATGATTGGATCTTTGCGATCGATAATTTCGACCGAGAAATAGGTGTTTGAACATGCACTATTCCTGCTGCTGACCAAAGATAAAAAACTCACGATCTGTAAACGCGTCATTGCACTGTGGCGACATTTCGGCAGTCTGCGGGCAGCAAGTCATGTTTATTACCGAGCCATGGGTAGGTCAAGCAGCCGGAGGGCGGGTTTTTAAAGATGCCCGTGCATTACTGCGGCTAGGTAAGGTGACTGCATTGAGCTGTAAAGAGACGGATGAAGGGCATGTCTTTCAAGCTCAAGTAGGTTCTGGCAAGCGGCCTATGCGAGTCGTTGTTAAGGTGCTGAGCCCGACCAGGGTTAAAAACCTATGTAGCTGCGCGGTGGCTCGCTCCACAGGGGCAATGTGTGAGCATGCGGCGGCTGTCGTGCTGGCGGGCATCCAGAAGCGCGAGGAGGACGCCAAGCCTGCCATTGCATCAAACAGTAACGGCCAGTCTAGTGCTGTCTCGCCGCCCGAGGTGGTGCCTTTAGAGGTTAAGATTTCTCCCCGTTTCCCGACCGGTGGTTTAGGGGCGGTGCACATGAAATGCTGTAAGGAGGCTGCGGTGGTTGCTGCCGATGCTCGATTAGCGCAATGGCTCATGGAGAACGTTGGGTCAGCAGGTGCAGCAATGATCTCGCTTCCGGAGGAGAAACTTGCAGGATTTTACCAGGCACTCAGTGGTCACCCCCGGGTCTTCTGTGGAGATTCTCTCATCAGAGTTGATTCAGGTACACTGCGCCCGGCCCTGGAACTAGAGCTAGAGGACGAGATGATGTGGCTCAAATTGAGACATTCTGGAGAGGATGGGGAGGATGCAGACGATAGGGAGGATGAAGAAGGGCTAGAGCTGATCATGCTTGGTCATATCCTCGCGGAATGGGATGCTGATCACAGTCACTTGACGGTGGCCAATGAGGCTGAGGGAATGAAGGCATGGAGCTCGATGCTGACAGGGATCATCGAGCCAGCGGATTTATTGACCGGTGACTGGCTACAGATCGAGCTGACAGCCTTTGTCAAAGTGCTGGATGTTTTAGCCGAGCTGTTTCAGCTGCCAGGTGATTTGGGTGGGCTCGCTATTGAGGAGGGCATGCCTGTCATCGAGTTGAAATTAGCAGGTTCAACCCGTGCTTTGCAGGCCAGCTTGACCGCTATTTATGCAGGCAGAGAGCGAGTAGTTTTAGCCTCATCAAGGCGATCTGATGTATCGTTTCCGATGCCCTCTGATGAATCGGGCAAGTGGTTCGTCCGTAATCCCGAGCGTGAACAGCAGGCGATTGGCAGGCTTACAGAGAGTGGCTTCCAGGTGCTCGATGCAGCTGGGGCAATGCTGCTGCGTGGCGAGGACGAGGTGATTGATTTCCTCACTGGGGTCCTGCCTGCATTACGGCGAAAGTGGCAGGTGCTGACTGATGAAAAGCTACAGCATGTTGAGCAGCGGGTTGAACGAATTACACCGTGCATTGAGCCGCAAGGAGCAGGTAATGATTGGTTGGCCTGTGATCTTTCATGGCAGATAGATGGCCGTGTATTAGATGAAGGTGCTGTTCGCAGGATGCTGCAGTCGGGGAGCCGGACGATGCCGACACCAGGGGGCGGTAAGGCTGTCATTTCTCATTTTGATGCCGAGGTGATGAAGGGGTTTTTGCTAGATACAGATCCGCGTCAGGAAGATGGACGGTATTATTTTTCACAGCAGCAATCTGCCTATCTTGAAGGTCTCCGTGCTCATTATGGCAGTGACCCAAAAAGCCATGAAGAGCTTGTGCCCGATCTGCCGGCAGCGCTCGCTCAAACGCTGCGTGGGTACCAGCAGGAGGGTGTTGATTGGTTGTATCGATGCGCGCTCAGTGGAGGCGCTGCGCTCTTAGCTGATGATATGGGCCTTGGTAAAACGCTACAGACACTGGCCTTTCTCAAACTCTGGAAAACAAACAACCCGGGGGCTAGTGAGCTGCCGGTGCTGATCGTGTGCCCTGCTACCTTGTTGGGCACTTGGCGTGATGAGGCGCAGAAGTTTATCCCAGATTTTAATGTGCTCATTATGCATGGTGCTCGGCGTAAGGATTATTATGAGGTGATGGCATCCGCGGATTTGATTGTGACAAGCTATGCCTTACTCGATAGGGATGCGGCACATTATATGAAGCTGCCAATGGCGGCCATTGTCTTAGATGAGGCTAGTGCTATCCGTAATCCTGATACCTTGGCCGCTAAAGCGGCGCGTAAAGTAAAGCAGTCAGCTCCTGATGCGGCGTGTGTTGCCATTACCGGAACTCCGGTGGAAAACAGTGTGCGTGACTTGTGGTCGATTTTTCAATTTTTGATGCCTGGCTATCTGGGTAGCAAGGAAGATTTCAGAACAAGATACGAGGTCCCGTGTGCAGCTGAGCTGCCAGATCGAGCGGCATTGCAGAGGCTGCGCTGGCGCACAGAGCCTTTCATGCTACGACGTGTTAAATCTCAGGTTGCCAAAGACCTTCCGCCAAAGATAGAAAGTATAGTCTGGTGTGACCCATCGCCAATGCAGCGTGATCACTATCAAGCGATCTTACGCCATGGTGTTGAGAAGATGGACCAAGTGCGTAAGAGTGTTGGCAAGGAGGGTGCTAGAATGCAGATGCTTACCGTATTGCTGCGGCTGCGTCAGAGTTGCTGCGATTTACGCCTGATTGATGACAAAATCAGTAGCGCGAGTATCTCAGATGTTTCAGCCAAGCTTGCTCGCTTACTCGAGCTGCTTGAGGAAGCTCGGCGTGGTGGTCACCGCGTTTTGGTCTTTAGTCAGTTTACCTCGATGCTGTCACTGATTCGTCACGAGCTCGATGAAGGAGATGTTGACTGCTGTTATCTTGATGGTGGCACGCGTGATCGCACTGCCGTCGTTGACAGGTTTCAAAAGTCAGATGAGCCTTCTGTGTTTCTGATCAGCTTGAAGGCGGGAGGATATGGTCTGACATTGACCGCTGCAGATACGGTGGTGCTGTTTGACCCATGGTGGAACCCCGCAGTGGAAGCACAGGCCGCAGACCGAATCCACAGAATTGGGCAAACCAAGCCGGCAACGATTTATAAGTTCATCTCACGTGGTACTGTGGAGGAAAAAATATTACGACTGCAGGATAAGAAACGCAACGTGATGGCAGCTGCGATGGGTGAAATGAGTGATGAATTGAACCCGGTGATGGCGGGGCTTAGTGACGAAGAGATGATGGATTTACTGGCGTGAATGCATATGTAAGCATATGAATTTAGATCACTTTATAAGGTCATCCAAAAGTAGTGGAGTAGGCACCAGTCCCGAGAAACTTGCCAACAAAAGGTAACAAAAAAGCCGACGTGAACGTCGGCTTTGCTAATGGGTGGAGACAACCTTTGATTTATCCCCCGATGTCAGTGCGGCCAGAAAGAATGGCGCCCTCCTCCATGCTGAGCATTTTGGTTTTGATATCGCCGTCGAGCTTTGATTTGGTTTTAAGTTCGCAACGCTCTGACGTGATGGTGCCTTTGACTGTGCCGAAGAGTTTTACTTCACCAGCTTTTACATCACCCTTAACGTAGGCATTCTCACCAATAGTGACTTTGCCTTTTTCTGAATTGATTTCACCGTCAACTTTGCCGTCAATGACCATGTCATTGCTGAATTTGATGGAGCCGGTGATTTCGATTCCATTTGCGAGAACGTTGGTTGCATTTGCCATGACGAAAATGAACATGCCTCAGGGCTATGGGATGGCAACCAAACAATTCAAAAAAATACTGAGCATATCTTAAGTATGCGACAAGGGACGGCAGGGGGTGGCAAGGGACAAGGACGCTGGTGTTACAAGCATCATTTGACGGGCATGTCCTCATCGAATGGGCTTCCGGAGGATGCTTCTGCCGGCTCTCGTTCATCTGGCATGATGCGTTTCGACAGGCGATCGATACCCTCTTGGGCGTGCTCGCTACTCGGGTAGATCGACTTTGCCTGCATATACCAGCTCAGTGCTGAACCAGTTTGTGGATTGAGGTCGTTGTCTTCAAACTCTTTGGCTCGGCTGAGGGCGACGGTGAAGTCGGCAACTTTGGAGGATAGTTTTTCGAGTCTTTGCAGTAATTCTGGATCCTTGGGGAATTCATCTCTTAGCTCTGCAAGTGCCTCCCATGCTGCAAAGTTATTACCGTTTTTAGACGAGACTTCAGCTAAGCTGATGGTGCCGTCAATGCGGGTAATGTTCCTGACAATTTGTTCGATGGCATCTTTACGGCTGGTGTCGTCTTTAACAACAGGGACAAATTCAAAGCGACGATCAAAAATCTCCCTAAAGTTATCCTCGCTGAGAAGTCGGTCAAAATCATCGGCCAAGGTTTTGGCCATGTCGCTATCCTCGAGCAGGCTATCGAGTCGTTTGTCGATTTCATCGAGTTTGGGATTGGTCGGCCAGACTTGAGTGGCTTTTTTAAGCTCCTCTTGGAAGCTTTCTTGGTCACCATTGATCAGGGCAATTTGGGCAGAGCGAATATGCCCATTTGAGGCGCGTGTGAATGCCGCGATAGCACCTTCTGCTTTGGTTGAGTCAAAATCAGAGGATCTTTTTTTGAGCGCTTCAAGTATGATTTTAGCTTGCGTGTAGTCACGCACGTCCATGGCTTTGATTAAGTCATTTCCGCTGCGGACATATTCTAGGATGATGCGGCGTTCTGGTGCTGGCACGATTTGTAGCACAGGTAAAAACTCTCCGATAGCATAAGCCTCGGTGAGCCGTTTGGATGCGCTGTGTAGCTCATTGTATTCGAGGTGATTCTGGAACCCTATAACAAGAGACTTGGCCTTGCGCATGGCCTCATTAGCTGCCGAGTCTAGCCCTGTTACCGTAGGCTCAACCCCCAGCCCTTCGGTGAAAAACTTGTTAACATCGGAGTCTTTCTTGAGGTGCATTTTTGAGCCTCCATCTTGAAAAATGAGATTATAAAAACGGGTGCCGATGATGACGTGTTCAAAACGTCGCTGGATAAACAGCTGAGCCAGTAGGGCTTGATACTCAATTCTTGCCTGTAGCATGTTTAATTCACTTTTTCCCTGGTGCGTTTTTTTGAGGGTTTCGATTTCTAGGATGCGCCTTTCCATTTCCTGAATCTTGTATGATCTCGTGTGCGATGGGGCTTGTTTTGCATCGCTATTTTGGTTCCTCGGTTGACCGATCCTTAATTTGGTGTTGCTAGAAAGAGCGGTGCTGCCAGATCGCCTCATCCATTCAGCTTTGGCGATGATGCGTTTTTTTTCCTTTTCTAGATCGCCAATGTATTGTTTTGAGTTTTTGACAGTCCCCTTAGATAACATCGCTGCATAGATGGCGTTTGATAAGGAGTCGCAAATGCGGCCATCTCCTGAGTAGGTGGCTGCTCTCGGTAGAAGGGAAAAGCCGTCCCTGATTTTTTGAGGAACGGAAACATTTTTGGTATAAGGAGATACAGCTTTTAGAATGGAATCGATGGTAGCGCGGTATTCGAGTGCATCTTCTGATGTGTTGGGTGAGTCTGCCAAATATGACTCAAACATTCCTCCGAGCCTATTGTCTCCTAGGCCGAAGGTGTGTCCCATAATAGTGATGGTTTCTTGGGTAGGGTCAACAAAGGGCAACTCATTCCCATAAACTGAGGCGGATGTATTTTTGCTCTCAACAGTGGTGGATGCGCTATTATTAGAGCCGTTGGCTGTGTTGTTGCCATCTCTGTTTGCGTCTCCGTCTCTGTTTGCGTCTCCGTCTCCTGGGCTATAGACTTGTGCACTGATGGGAATAGTGAGAGTGATGAGGATTGTTAGAAATCTCATAGTTTTTAAAGGGGTGTGATGATTGAGTGCTTGTTGGTTTGGCAGATGGATAAAAGGTGACATTCTATTTCTCAGTCAGCCTTGATATCTTGGGCAACGGGTAAGCCTTCACGGTTGACCTCTACTTTAAAGGTGTAGTTGTGTCCCCGTTCTAGGTTGATTTGATTAACTCCAGGAGGAATATGTAAGGGGATTAAGCCTGCTTCTCCCTTAGCTGTTTCGGACTTGATGCTGACAAGAAGACCTCGATTATTGGCTAGTATCATTCTATCCGCAATTTCTCCGCTAATACGATATTCATTACCGCTGAGGCTGGTGCCACTTTCTTTGAGGTCAGCAAGAGACATCTCGTTCAGATCAGTAAAATGTTGAGCTTGCTGATTAAGAAACGATTTACCAATGGAAAGCGCCATGATGATCAACACAAATGCTAAGCTATAGATAGCAAACTGACTTTTTTTCTTGCTGTTGGATGATGATCTTCTTGCCATGGGTAATATTGATGGAGATGGAGATGGAGCTGGAGGTGGAGGTGGAGTGGCTTGGTGGTCAGTGAAATACTCGATGTGCAGCGGTTTAATCCCACCGATGGCGACGTAAGCCAATATAGGCCGCAGTAATGCCTACGCAAACATGAATGATCAAGAGGTATTGGCATACGCTAACGGACTCGAATGAGGTCTCTGTTACCGTATCAATAGCATTGCGATAACTCGGATTCATCGATTCGATGCTTCCCGACCATGCCCAGTAGGCAGAGATGAAAGGGCGGGTCACGGACTCTATATGTTCAGGCAGTGCGAGGATGGCTCCTGAAAGCGGTAATTGAAAACCCACAAGGTACACTGACAATAACGAGGACTGCTCTGCTGTTTTCATCAGTGATGAAATACCTAAACAGACAAAGGTCATGGCGGCATTGATGAGAATGAGAAAAACGGTATGGTCGATGAATCCGGTATCACTGCCGTCTGGAAATTTCCAGAATTGCTGCACAAAGATCGCCATCCAGAGAGATTGTATGAGAATCAGACTTCCGAGAAAGGCGACTTTACTGCCTAAATAGGCAGCTGGGCGGATGCCGCCAAACTTTTCTTTTTCATAAATCAGGCGTTCTCCTGCGATCTCTCTCGCTGCATTATTCGACCCCATCAAGGAGAGCAGAATAACCTGGAACATGACAATGCCAGAAACGGCTGAACCCACACTGAGGTAGCTCTTTTCAACCATCGAGTGTTCCTGAATTTGACGTATGGTTCCCTCATAGCGATCGGAAAAGCGTTTGATGTTTTCATTACCTCGCTCGTGAAATAGGGTTACGAGAAGAGGAAAACAAATAAGAATAGCGAGCTGGAGGTAGACTTGCCCCTTGTTGCGGAAAAAGATTTTCCAGCGGCGGGCTAGGAGGGTAGAGAACTGGCTGATGACTCCCGGTGTGATGACCGTGGATGGAGGGCTAACTATAATCTCATCATCCTCAACGGGGTTCTCTTCAAGTAAAATAGTGGCTGGTTTGCTGGCTGTTTTTGTTGCTGTTTTGGTGGCGGATTTTGCAGCTTGTGAATTGTTTTTTTCGCTGATCGATGGCTCCTGCTGATCGGTTTGTTCATCGCGTCGTTTTTCTATTTTACGATAATAGGCTTCACGATGCTTTTGCCATGAAAGATGCCACTTTTCTGATCGTTGCCTTGCCAGCCGAGGGTATATTTCCTCGGTATCATCAACCGAGAAGTAATGAGTGATTTCTTCAGGGGGGCCGTGGTAAGCAACACGTCCTTCGTGGAGAACAAGAACAGAGTCATAGAGCTCTAGATGGGCGAGTGAGTGAGTCACAGATACGATCGTGCGGCCGTTGCGATGTGAGAGCTGATGCAGCAAGTGAACAATGTCTCGCTCCGATCGGGGGTCGAGACCTGAAGTGACCTCGTCACACAGGAGAAGAGGTGGGCTTGTTACCAGTTCCAAGGCAAGTCCAAGGCGCCGTTTCTGACCTCCTGAGAGAACTTTAACGGTTTGATCCGCGAGATTAGTTAGGCCTGTTTCTTTTAAAATGGTGTCGATCCGTTTGTCGAGTTCGTCGAAGTTTTCAGTCTGAACTCTGAGTCGCATTGCGGACTCGATGGATTCATCAACCGTCAGTTGATCATATGCGATCGAAAACTGGGGGACGTAGCCTATTTCAGCAGGTTCAAAGTCTTTTTCTTTGGCTAGGTTTCTGCCGCACCAAACAAGATCGCCGTCCGATTCTTCATTCAGGCCGGCGATAGTTTTGAGCAAAGTGGTTTTACCGCACCCAGATGGCCCGACGATGGCCATAAAGTGACCACTTGGCACCTTGAGAGATACCTCATCGATGAGGTTGAATTCTTCACCGTCCTTTTGGATGGCGAAGCAGACTTTTTGGAGTTCAAGCAAGGTTAAGACAAATACATTAAAGTAATAGAAAACCTTAGAGAGCGCGACATTGTCTGGCGAGAAGAAAACTTGTGAATTTATCTGCTAAGGCTAAGCTGTGAGGATGTCACGCAGGGCGAACAGGCGAAGAGCTACAAAGATGAAAAACAGCCGCCGTTCAGGTTCTATCATGGATCATATTCTGCGAGTTTCATTGATCCTGGCTTTGGGTGCAATCTTCATGGGCTTTGGGTTCTATATTTGGTTGCGGTCTTATTTACACAGCGATGACTTTCGACTTTTCATCAGTAAAGCGATGAGCGATGTCATTAGTGCTGATGTTCAGTTTGAGCCACTAAATTGGCAAGGAATGAGAGTCAGAACGGTTGCCTTTAATGCGCAGGGAAGTGGCATTGTTCGCAGATTAGATGCTCGTGAAGTGGAAGCGAATATGAGTTTTTCAGAGTTACTGCATGGTGCGTGGTTGATTCGCGATCTGAGGGTAGCAGAGCTACAGGGGACAATCGATTTGCGAGACAAGCAAGATGCCCTAAGCGTATCGCCCTCAGTTGATAAGAGTGAAGATCAAGGGAGAGGGTTTTGGGCGTCTTTATTGCCAGACCGAGCGGAGCTTCAAGCATTACAAATATCAAGTTTAGGCGTTGATCTTCAGAGTGAGAGCGGCAGCTTCGAGGTGATCGATGCAACAATGACGGCAGAGAGACGTGCGGGCAAAAATGTCTATGATATGAGCTTCTCAAACGGGCTGATCAATACACCTTGGTTCGAAGCTCCTTGGAAGCTCGATACAGCACGGGCGAGATACGCCGATAAACGAATCTATCTGCAAGAGTTTCATTCTCAAGTATACCAACGTGGGATGTTGTCTCTCAGTGGTGAGCTGGAAGAGGAGAAGTTTGAATTGTTTGGCACACTCAGAGACGTCGGTGTTGAAGAGCTCATTCCAGAAGATTGGCAGAAAAGGATCACGGGAGAGCTTGATACGGAATTTAAAATTAACTCTAGTGAAGATGCTGTAATGACTCGAGGTGAGCTGAGCTTGAATAGGGGGGTGTTAACCGCGCTTCCTGTGCTGGATCGCATCGCCGCTTATGCAAACACACATCGATTTCGTCAGCTTCATTTAACAGAAGCTCGATTGAAATACATCAGTAGCCAAGGGGGTCGTCAGGATGACAAGCGAGAGCGGCTTGAGCTCTACGACATTGTATTGGCTAGCGAGGGTCTTGTGAGAGTCTTGGGTAAGCTGATCATTGAAAATGGGAGTCTTGATGGCAGCTTCCGTGTGGGCATTATGCCGGGTGTTCTGGCTCACATTCCAGGGGCTGAAACCAAAGTTTTTGAGCGTGGCGAAAAAGGACTGCTTTGGGCACCATTACGTATCACGGGAACGATAGAAAACCCAAAGGAAGACCTCAGTGGCCGATTGATCGCCGCAGCAGGGAAAAGGATGTTTGAGATCGTTCCAGAGACGGGAAAAATGGCCCTGAAGCTTGCACATGAAACAGCCACGGAGCTGCCTCAGAAAGCGGTGGATACAGGTAGTGAGATCCTCGATAAGGGTGGCGAGATCATTGAGGAAGGCACTGATATCATCCGTGAGGGAGTAGGCGGAGTGCTGAATCTCATCCCTGGGGTTGGATCACCGAGGGATGACGAATGACGGCTACTCGTTGCTTGTTTTGATGGTGAATTTTTTGCCCCTACCGTTGATCCATGCGGAGCGTGCGCTGTTGAAGAGCGCATCGAGGGCGATACCGTCGGAGATGCGGAATTCGACGGTCTTGGCGTGAGTTGTTGCGGGGTATTGTTTCACAACTGCGGAGCTGGCATTCACGCCTGTGCGTTCACTTACCTTATCGAGTAGTTCCTTGCCCCGCTGGCTAATCTTGGCTGCTAAATCGGAAGTGCCCTGAGCTACCGGTTCGAGGTAATAGAAGCGGGTGAGTGCGTTGCCACTGGTATCGATAACGACTTCGGTGACGCTGATGTTGGCATCAATGATGTAGCTGTGCTTACTGATGGAAGTGATCTGGTCGAGGGCGACGGTGTAACTGCCTCCAGGCAGATCGGCTTGCCAAAATCTCTTGGGTCCGGTGGTCTCGGATGTATTGTCCTTGGCGGCGCCGTCCTCTGATTGGGCAATGGCTGCATAAGGGAGAATCATCAGAGCAAGAAAGGTGATGGCGAGGTGGTAGGTGGTTGTTTTCATAGTAGCTGATGGTTGAGTCATCACTATTCATGGAAAACAAAGTTTCGTCAAAACCTTGATCGCAGAAAAATAGCTGAGTATTTATTGTTTTGTCATGGCAAGCTATCGACCCAATGTTGCAGTGCTTATGCTAAACCGTAAGGGGAAGCTGTTGGTGTGTGAGCGCCGTAATCAAAAAGGAGCGTGGCAATTCCCTCAGGGTGGTGTTGATAAAGGTGAAAAGATGATCAAAGCCTTAGCCCGTGAGGTCGAAGAAGAAATAGGGCTGCCATGGAACAGTTACAAGGTGCTGGAGCAACGCGCTGGATATAACTATCTCTACCCTGACCAGGTGAAGAAACAGAAAATGTATTTTGATGGTCAGGAACAGACCTACTACTTGTGCAGGCTGAAAAAATCAGCACCTGATATCGATCTTGATGGCCACAAAAATCCAGAGTTTGAGCGTTATAAATGGATTTGGCCGGAAAATTTCAAATTGAAGTGGCTTCCTGAATTTAAGCGTCAGGTTTATCGTGCTGTCTTGCTGGATTTTTTTGAGGTGCGGCTGTGAATGAGGGTCTGACCTTATACTGATCAACTATATTCCGTGTTCATTGAGGGATTGTTCGGATGGGTTAAATAATGACAAAGCCATAATAAGACACAAATCCTGCTTGGATTAGTTGTTGGGTGAGCGTATGGACGGGCACGTGCTTCGAGGCACCACTAGAATTAACATCTGTATATTATGAGCTTTCTCCCTGAACCTTTTAAACATCCCTACGAAATCAATCCTAATTATAAAAAGAGCGTTGCCTACTTCAGCTCTGAATTTGCGATTGACCAGACCCTGAAAATTTACTCAGGAGGCCTAGGCTTCCTGGCTGGCTCCCATATGCGGAGCGCCTACGATTTAAAGCAGAATGCGATCGGTATCGGCATCCTCTGGACCTATGGCTACTATAACCAAACGCGTGGAGATCACCGCGAGATGGCAATTCAGCAAAGGAAGAAGATGTATCACTTCCTCGAGGAAACCGACATCAAGTTTACCATCAAAATTCACGATCACGATGTTTGGGTAAAGGCCATGTATCTTCCTGCGGATATTTTTGGTTCGGCGCCGATGTTTCTCCTGACAACTGACCTTGAGGAGAACGATACGATGTCGCGGACTATTTCCCACCGTCTTTATGATTCCGACTTTTTAACGCGTATCGCTCAGTACATTTTGCTTGGTATTGGGGGTGCTACCTTGCTCGAGAAGCTCGGAGTAGATCCTGATGTGTGGCACATGAATGAAGCTCATGCATTGTCAGCTGCCTTCCACCTCTACGGTAAGTATGGGTCAATGGATGAAGTGAAGAAGCGCATGGTATTCACCACCCACACACCCGTGGAAGCGGGCAACGAAAAATCGAGTTTTGACCTATTGCACAAGTTCACTTTCTTCAATGGCCTGAGCTTGGAGGAAGCACGCGAGATCTGCGGTGTTGAGGGTGATGAATTCAGCCATACACTCGCCGCGCTACGCATCAGTCGCAAGGCAAATGCTGTTTCCAAACTTCACGGCGAGGTTTCTCGTGAGATGTGGAAAGGTCACGAGGGAATTTGTGAAATAGATCACGTTACCAATGCTCAGAACAAAAAGTACTGGGTAGATCCACAACTTGAGTCCGCACGCGCAGCAGGAGATATTCATGCGCTTGCCAAGCGCAAGCGTGAGCTTAAAAAACTATTGTTTAAAGAAGTCGCTGATCAAACTGGCCGGCTTTTTGATCCAGACTATCTGACCATTGTATGGGCGCGCCGTTTTGCTGATTACAAGCGTGCTGACTTGGTTGCTCGCGATATTGACCGTTTTGAGGCAATGCTTAACAACACAGATCGCCCCGTGCAAATCATATGGGCTGGCAAGCCTTATCCTAAGGACTGGGGTGCCATCGATACATTCAACCGCTTGATTCACCTGACTCAGCATTACCCTAATGCGGCAGTGCTTGTAGGCTATGAGTTATCACTTTCGAAGCTAATGAAAGATGGCTCTGATATTTGGTTGAATAACCCTGTGGTTACTCGTGAAGCATCGGGCACATCGGGTATGAGCGCAGCCATGAATGGTAGTGTTAACTTTTCCACCTACGATGGCTGGGTCTGTGAGTTCTCCAAGGATGGTCATAATTCCTTTGTTATTCCCGAGGCTGATCCAGCTCTCTCAGATGAAGCTCGTGACCAGCATGATATGCTTGGGTTTTATCAGATTCTCGAAACGGAGGTGTTGCCTTCATACTACGATGAGCAAGGAAGCTGGTGGAATATCGTTCTTAATAGCATGAACGAAGTAGTGCCATTCTTTGATTCGGACCGTATGGCTGACGAATACTATACGAAGATGTATTCATAGTCGTCAGCTCAAAGATAAACACACAAAGCATCACATTTTTGACCCCGGGTTTCCTAGAGGAAATTCGGGGTCTTTTGCTGCTGGATGGCTAGCGATCTAGAGCTCAGCATAATCTGATCATGTCGCGGATAAACTGGCGCCACAGGTAAAAAAGTCCACGAATGGTGTAGCGAAATTGATCCTCACATGCCGGGGTAATAATGCCCTGCTCGAGGTTGTGATCGATCTGGCGTTGCAGTTCATGCTCAAGCTCTTGTTCAAGGTGGTCTGGGTCAGGGATGCTTAAATCGTCATCAACGAATCCTTGTTTATGCAGGAAGTTGCCGTGCTGATGAAGTAGTTTGACAACGCATTCATTGACACAGCTAATTTGGTTCCAGTGAACAGTGGGAGAAGGCTTCAATGTCGGAGAAAAGGGAAAGTTGGTCGTTCGCCAGACACCATTGGCAATG
>Ga0209833_1001030_pt1 | contig 19227 bp, 14 predicted proteins | sample COGITO_mtgs_1105_3_FD_184797 | JGI IMG/M metagenome (GOLD analysis project Ga0209833, IMG submission 184797) | Pelagic marine microbial communities from North Sea - COGITO_mtgs_110506 (SPAdes) (version 2) | ecosystem: Environmental > Aquatic > Marine > Epipelagic ... | reverse complement strand
TGAAGCCTGTTTTTAACTTGCGTTTGGCATAGAGTTTTATCAAATTAAAGGCAATTTCCTTAACCCTTGATTTGGTTTTTTGCTTTAACACTTTCCAAGCCTTGCTTCCTAGCTTATAGACTTTTGGAGGCTTGCCATCTTTTCCGTTAAATTTGGTGATTTTGTGAAGGGCATGAATGCTGAGATATAAAACATCTCGTTCGCCATAAAATAGCTTGATGGCTTCTTGTTTTTTGCCTTCTACATCAATCTTTTGAAGGCCTCCAAACTTCCCAATCCCATGATCAATATGTGTGATATAATCGCCGATTTCGAGTTTTGTGAGCTCTTTAAGGGTAATGGATTGTTTTTTAGAAAATCCATTTTTAAGATGAAATTTATGATACCGTTCAAAAATTTGATGATCGGTATAACACACAATTTTTTTGTCATGATCGATGAATCCCTGGTATAAGGACAATACAATGATTTGACAGTGGACGTCTTGATCAACGGTTTCAAAAATGTCATAAAACCGCTGCGCTTGCTGAGGGTTTGAACAACAGATATAATTTTGATAGCCCAAATCGTGATGGGTGTTTAAATCTTCTATAATGCGGTTGAACTGCTTATTAAAGGAGGGTTGAGGACTGACTTGAACCTCTAATTGTTGTTCTTTTTTAGGAGCTAAAACAGCGGTGCTTCCAAATTCAACGACCGAAAAGTCCAACAACTGAGATTTGAACTCAGCAGAGGTGCAAAACAAATCTTCTGGGCGGCTGTGATTGAGATCCGTAGAAAGCTCATTATATGCCTCGGTAGCTTTTTCTTGAAGTGTATCCGTTGCTGCTAAAAACGCAGGGATATTTTTAGCAAAGACCCGCGTTTTGGAAGTAGTGTATTCTAAAAACCCTTGGCGGGTTTCGTTGCGTAATTTATGCTCAATGTTGGGAATGATTTGAAGTTTTTTGATGGGTTTGATAGAGAGTTGGGATTCAATATCAAAGGTTCGAATGCTGTCCACTTCATCCCCAAAAAATTCAATTCGATAGGGTTTATCATGCGAAAATGAAAACACATCCACAATCCCCCCACGGACTGAAAACTCTCCGGGTTCAGTGACAAAATCAACCCGTTGGAACTGATACTCGAAAAGAACTTCATTAAAGAAATCTAAGTTCAATGTTTCGCCTGCCACCACTTTAAAGGTGGATTTCTCCAATTCTTTTCTAGACAATACTTTTTCAAAAAGTGCTTCTGGATAGGTGACAATAAGTGCTGGTTTTTTTTGAGAATTGATTCGACTTAATACCTCAGCACGCAACAATACATTGGCATTGTCGGTTTCTTCAATTTGATAAGGCCTGCGATAACTTCCTGGATAAAACAACACTTCGTTGTCATCGAGTAATTCCTCGAGGTCATTCAGGAAATAGGCCGCTTCTTCCTTGTTTTCAAAAATCAACAAAAATGGTTGGTTGATTGTTTTAAACACACGAGCAATTGTGAAAGATAAAGAAGACCCTAAAACTCCTTTCAAATGCACTTTTTGCTTGGGTTCGGACAGCACAGTGCTCAGTTTTTGATGAATCAAAGACTGTTGAAATTTTTGAGAAAGGATGGTTTTACTCAACTAAAAAATTTTTGCAAAGATATGATAATAGTCTTTGAATTTAAATTATTATTTAAGCGTAAATGCTTTTAAAAATTCTACTTAAAATATAAAAAAATATGTAGATTTGTGGAGCTAAATTTACAAACCTATGTCCATTTCAGATTTATTCAATAGTGGTTTTACCACACGAAATCAAGATCATTTTGCTTCTATAGTAAGAGTTGCTTTCAGTGACAATTTCATAAGTCAAGAAGAAAAAGATTTTTTAGAACGTCTTGCTCACAACTTAGATATTTCAAAAGAAACCTATTTACGAATTTTAAAAGATTATAATTCACACCCCATCAATCCTCCCATTTCGCAGGAAGCACGTATTGAACGCTTGTATGATTTGGTACGTATGGTGTATGCAGATCATATCAAAGACACACACGAAGTGACCCTGCTTAACAAACTAGTCATTGGGCTCGGATTTCAAACGGAAATGGCATCAAAAGTGGTCAACACTTCCTTGAAATTAGCCTCTAATAAGGTGGATTTTGAAACGTTTCAAAAAGAGATGAATCTTCTTTTTTAAACGTTTAATGAATGTCCCATGTGATTAAAAATAAAATCGAAAAAGATCACTGGTGATCTGAAATATGGAAAACAAAGAGAGTATTATCTACTTTTTCAGCAAAAGCACGGTATTTTTTATTAATTCTAAAATACCAAATATTATCTGAATATGGTTGTCTCTTTTTTAAATCAACCGCTCTAAAATTATTATCACAAATATCTTGTTTAACTTTAAGATACTGTTTGGTAAGATTTCTTTTTTTTAGATAGACAACAATATTACTTTTTTCAACAACAATCATTACTTTAGATCTACAAAATCAGCATATCCGTCTTTTTTGTGTTGTTTCCAAGCTTCAAGTTGTTGAGTCGTTAAGTCGTCCTCAGAAGTTTTTACTATAACAGTTTCATCGGCAAAAAGTGCCGTTAAAAAATTGAACAAATCTTTAGGGTCTTTAAAACTAGTTCTCTTTAAATCACCGTTTTTTATAGTAATTGTAGTCATCATTCTAAATTTTATACCCAAAGTTACAAAAAATCTATTAAGAAAAAACAAATTGAAATATCCTTCTAAAGATAAAAAAGTAACGTATTTAAATTAAATAGTTCCAACTTTCGACCCTTCATCCAAAATACGCATCAAACCTTCTTGAGCAACAGAAGCGATTAAATTTCCTTTGGAATCAAAGATACTTCCTCTTGAAAACCCCCGTGAGTTCGAAGCACTCGGACTGTCAATCGCATATAAGAGCCATTGACTGATATCAAAATCGCGGTGAAACCACAAGGCATGGTCTAAGCTGGTATAAAACACTTCTTTTGTGTTTAAAAATTCGCGATGCGGCATCGAGGCAGGACGCAAAATATTGTAGTCCGAAGCATAGGCCAGTAACTGATGTTGGAGAGGAACATTGATTGTGAGTTCCTCGCAGGTTTTAAACCATATATTATCAAATGGCGGACTGTTTTTGACCAACTTGGTAAGCATATTATCAACAGGCTTAAATTCAAATACTTTTGGCAAAAAAGACTTGTAACGCTTGTAGGTGTCTGGAATGACATCCTTAAATTGTTCAATTTGGTTGAGACTGTCCATCAATTCATCTGGTGGGAATACATTGGGCATTGAAATTTGATGATCGACTCCTTCTTGTTTTAGTTGAAAGGATGCCGACATATTAAAGATTGCCTTTTCATTTTGAAACGCAACCACACGACGGGTTGTAAAACTACCCCCATCCCTTATAACATCGACTTCATATTTTATCGGAATGTCAATGTTTCCACCCAAAATAAAATAGGCATGCATTGAATGTGCATAGCGATCTTCGGGAACGGTTTGATAGGCCGCATGAAGCGATTGTGCCAATACTTGCCCTCCAAAAACACGCTTCCATGGAGCTTGGTAGTTTTTACCAATAAAGGTGTGGTCATTGATTTTTTCAAGCGTTATTAACTGGATAAGTTCAGAAAGGGATTTCATAGTTTAGAATTTTTTGCAAAAATAATCTTTTTGTGTACAAAATGTCTTTTAAATTCTTTTAACAAAGTGTTAAATTTTGTAACATTGGAACCCTATTCGAGTCTAATAATTAAAACCTATGGATATACTATTATTTTCAATTGCTGCTTGCTTAATGGTTCTCGGAATCGTTGGGAGTTTTTTACCTGTTTTGCCAGGGCCTATTACAAGTTGGGTGGGTCTTTTGGTGCTGTACTTGATGCCCAAAATTGAGGTGCGTCTTGGAACCTTAATTATCACTCTGATTGTAGCTATTTTGATTTGGATTTTAGATTACATTATTCCAGCGCTTGGGACTAAAAAATTTGGGGGTACCAAAGCGGGAATGATTGGTACGACCATTGGACTCATTGTTGGTCTGCTTGCACCAATTCCTGGAGGGATTCTTATTGGTCCTTTTTTAGGAGCATTTATCGGGGAGTTGATAAACAAAGCCGATTCTAAAACTGCCCTAAAAGCTGCTTTTGGAAGTTTCTTAGGATTCTTAACTTCTGCATTTATAAAATTTGTGGTGGCTGTGATCTATTTGGGACTGTTTATATCTATAATTTGGGATCATAAATCTGATCTATTTTAACGCTGCACCGCTTTTAACAAAACTTTTAATCAATATTTTATAATTTACATTAATTTCACCCTCTAATAAAAACAAACACTTTTACTATGAACAAGTACATTTCTATTCTATTCTGTGGTTTATTTCTCTTGTCCTCTACCCTAGTTGCACAAGAAAAAGAAGCTTCCAACTACAACTACAACGATGCTTTTGGGCATGATTTTTACACTAAAAATGGGACGGCAACGCGCTCTGCAAGTGGAAAACCCGGGCATGCTTACTGGCAAAATAGTGCCGATTACAAAATCGACGTTAACTTAAACGAAAGCACCAAAGAAATTTCGGGCTCGGAAACTATCACTTACACAAATAACAGTCCAGATGCATTGGATTTTTTATGGATGCAATTGGATCAAAATTTATTTAAAATAGATTCTCGTGGAAAGTCAATTGTTCCAATCCGTGGAAGTCGAAATGGCGATAAAGGTCAAAATTTTGATGGTGGATATGGTATCAATACGATTCAACTTATTTATAAAAAAGGACGCCGTTCTACAGAAGTAAATACCACCTATACAATTGTAGATACACGAATGAAAGTAAACCTTCCAAAAGCGTTAGAAGCCAATGGCGGAACTGTTGGAATTAAAATTGATTTCTCATTTACTTCTCCTGATTATGGATCGGATCGAATGGGTGTTTTAGAAACTAAAAATGGTCGTGTTTTTACACTCGCTCAGTGGTATCCAAGAATGTGTGTGTATGACGATGTGAGTGGATGGAATACGCTTCCTTACTTAGGTGCTGGAGAATTTTATTTGGAATACGGAACATTTGATGTAAACATTACAGCTCCTTCAACTCATATAGTGGTGTGTTCAGGAGCTCTTTTAAACCCCTCTGAAGTTTATACACAAGAACAACAAAATAGATTGAAAAAAGCGGAAGCGAGTGATGCTACTGTCATGATCCGATCGGAATCGGAAGTGACCCAACCAAGTTCACGACCTACAAATTCCCCTACTCTAACATGGAAGTTTAGAATTGAAAAATCAAGAGATGTCGCTTGGGCTTCCTCTGCAGCTTTTATATTGGATGCTGCACGAATCAATTTACCGAGTGGAAAAAAATCTCTAGCAATGTCTGCTTACCCAGTAGAAAGTGTAGGACAAGATGGTTGGTCGCGTTCTACTGAATATACAAAAGCTTCTGTTGAGCATTACTCCGAAAAATGGCTAGAATACCCTTACCCTGCAGCGATTAATGTTGCTGGAAACGAAGGGGGTATGGAATATCCAGGAATTGTGTTTTGTAATTATGAATCAAAAACAGCGCGTTTGTGGGGAGTAACAGATCATGAATTTGGACATATTTGGTTTCCAATGATTGTGGGCTCTAACGAGCGTTTGCATGCTTGGATGGACGAAGGATTTAATACATTTATTAATTCTCTAAGTACCGACGCATTTAATAACGGAGAATATAAAGAACGAAAAACAAACATGCACCAAATGTCTAGTGTGTTTGTGAATGACAGACTAGAACCAATATACACGTCACCAGACAACGTAAAAGAACGAAACTTAGGGGTTTTGGCGTATTACAAGCCAAGCATGGGGCTGGTATTGTTACGCGAACAGATCCTAGGACCTGAACGTTTTGATGAAGCCTTTACAGCTTACATCGATCGATGGGCTTATAAACACCCTACTCCAGATGATTTCTTCAGAACTATGGAAAATGTAGCCGGCGAGGATTTGAGATGGTTTTGGAGGTCGTGGTTCATTAACAGTTGGAAATTAGACCAAGCAGTTACCGGTGTGAAATATGTGAAAAATGACCCTACACAAGGCGCTATTATAACGATCGAAAATTTAGAACAAATGCCAATGCCTGTGGTCATTGAATTAAAAACCAAAAGCGGAAACGTCACTCGAAAAACATTGCCTGTTGAGATTTGGAAACGCAATGTAAGTTGGGAATTTAAAGTGGACACTACCGAAGAGTTGGCTAAAGTGGTCATTGATCCTGATTATGTATTGCCAGACGTAAATTCATTAAATAACAAATGGAGAGCATCTGATGGCGCTGAGACTGTTGAGATTTTAACAGATTATTTAGGCGTTTATTCTGCTCCAGAATTTCCAATGAAAATTACTGTTTCAGAAAATTCAGGAACCCTTGTTCTTGAAGCAGAAGGACAACCTGCATTGCCGTTAGAAAGCGAAGGTGGTGGTGAGTTTTCTATGGAAGAAGCTGGATTAAGCATTCAATTTAACGCCGAGAAAACTGGTTTTAAATTGGATATTGGAGGTCAAGTTTTTGATTTAACGAAAGAATAAGTTTAAAAAAACACTTAAAATATCATAGGCGAATCAATTAGGGGTTCGCCTTTGTTATATATAAAACTCTTAAAATCAATATTTAATTAACTTTTGAACATGCGATTCTATATTGTTTTTTAAGGTTAAAATATACAATCCATTTTGTAAGTTATTCGTTTGAATTTTTGCATTTCCATTTACAAATTCAAGATCCCCACTCAAGACGCGCTGACCGAGATAATTTCTTAACTCATAGGACGTTTTTAAATGTTGATTTTCGGACTTCACGAAGAAGTCTGTTTTAAATGGATTAGGATACACAGACCATTCAGCAAGTGTTTGATTGGGAGTACTTAAACTGCCATCATAGCAACTTTCGGGAACCAAAAATTCTGATTTAACAAGGTCTGGGATTTTATAATCCGTGAAACTTTCACTGTTCATATTTCCTACAAAGGCAGCATCCACTACAGCATCGTTGGAACCTAGAAAATCTTGCATAATGGTTGCAAAGGTTTGTCTGTAATCGTACTGAACCGATTGTATTTGAAAATTATTAGATGAAACTGCTTCACTTAAATCAACATTCACTCCTGAAACCCCACTTTTAACCGGTTTTCCAAAAGCAAAAACGGGAGCAACTTCGCCATGATCCGTTCCTAAACTACCATTTTCTTGGGCCTTTCTTCCAAATTCTGAGAAAGTAATTCCCAAAACATCATCTGCTAAACTATCGGAATTCAAATCTGACATAAATGCTTCAATAGCTTCTGATAATTCTGACATTAATTCGTAATGATCGCCTAGTATATCCCCGGAAGCTTGGTTTTGATTATTATGGGTGTCAAATCCTCCTAATTTAACCATAAATATTTTAGATTGAATACCGCCTCGCATTAATCTTGCGACTGTTTTTAACTGATCTGCAAGATTTGTATCTGGATAAGTTGTCGTGGCACTATTTGAACCAGCATTGAAAGAATTAGAAATAATTTCAGAATATTGATTGGAAAGTGCATCGACGTTTATGATGTTCTGAAGTTCTTCTCCATAATGAGAGTTTGGAATATTTTCTGGGGGAGTTCCACCCAACCCACTTAAAACAGAATAAAAGTTTTGCGAGTCTTGACCGTTGATATTTAAGGCTAGACCATGCTCAACAATGCCATGAAATCCAAGATTGGTGTTTTGTGAACCGATCTGAATTCCCAATGGATAGTTTGCTGGGATTAAGTCCGCATAAGCTTGTTCCATATAACGACCAATCCAACCGCTGTCGCTTCCATTATTCCAATTACTACCATCATTACCCGTAGCATAAATATCTTTAGAAGCAAAATGGCTTTTGTTTTGAGAGGGATAGCCTACAGATTGAATAATTCTGAGTTGATCAGCTGCGTATAAATTTTGAAATCCTGTAAGCGCTGGATGTAACGCAATGTCCTGATTTGTACCCGTTAAACTCGTGTCAATCTGATTAAGCGGAAGGTATAAAGATGATGGAATATGAATGTTTGGACGTAAGGTTTGATAATCGGTAAACGCACTGATAGGAATTACCGTATTAAGTCCATCATTACCTCCAGCAAGCTCTACCAAAACTAATTTCCTGTTAGAGACATCACAATTAAAAAACGAATTCATTAATTTTAAAGAAGCGTTCACTTGAAAAGGCATTAGCCCAATCGCTGAAGCTGTTGATGATAATTTTATAAATTGTCTTCTTTTCATTTGTCTGCGCCTTACATTAATTGAAATTCTGGAGCATTAATCATTTTAGTAAATAGGGCATCAAGTCGTATTTTGACCTGTACATCGTTCCCCGATTGAAGGTAGCTATTCCAAGCTGAGTTCCAATAAGAGGGATCCATTTCATTAAGAACCGTCATAAAATAGTCGATTCTGCTTTGATCTATTGATTCGCAATAAAGTAGTTCTGAAATTTCGGTGACTAAAGTCTGAGCATCACTCGCAAAGGAGAAATGTCCGGAGTTATGAACATAGTCAACGCTGTTAAACGTCACCCAAATGTTGACGTTCGGGTTGTTAATTTTATTTTTTCCAGAAATAAAACATTCTATAAGTTTATAACGTGAAATAATGGTGTTAGAAGAAAACCAACTGCGGTCAAAATCTGGCGTTTGGTAATCGCCAGGATAACCTGCGACTGTATCAGGCGAAAATGGATTCATCCCAGCACCAGCGAAATATCCGTAATAACAAAAATTAAAATAAAATTTATAGAAATAAATTTGATCTGTTGTCCAAGTCGTTGGCGGATTTGTACTGCTAGCAGCGGGGTCTGGTAATTCAACTTGCAATAGACTCAAGGCTTCACTTAAGAGTTGAATTGGATTTTTGACTATACTCCCAATAATTTCATTTGAGCTGTCTGAATCATCTTCATCATAGAAATGCTCCGATTTTAAAAGCGTCTTAAGAACGTCTAAGAGGTTGTAATCAGATGCTATCAACTGAGCTGAAAGTGGTGTAATAATATTATCTTCAACTTCCTGATCCCATTCGCTTTTTACAAAATACCTGTAAATCTTTCTCACATAAGCCTTCGCTGTTTCCTCTTTTGCAAATACCATTTCTACATAATCGTCTATCTCCTGTTTGATGCCTGCCTCATCCGACTGCCCTGAAATTGTTTGATTATTAAATGCATTACTAAATGTTTTGGAATCTGTATTGTGCTGACCAACCAATGCATACCCCATCGGAATTCCTGTATCAGGATCGATGACATCTCTGTTGGGTTTCATTTTTATTCCAGAGAAAATTTTAGCAGTGGTTTGAATATCTGTCTCCGTATAATTCGTGTAATTTCCTTCGCCTATTTGAGGACCTTTAAGAATTGTGAAAAGTTCAAGAAATTCCCGCGCATAGTTCTCATTAGGATTGTTTTTATTATTTGTTGTATTGTCCAAATAATTTAGCATTCCATTATCGTAGGTGATTTTTTTAGCAAGTGTTTTAATATTTCCAAAAGCATAGAATTCTAACAACTTTAAATAGTCATAGAAATAGGAAGACTTCCCAACACCATCGTCCTTTGAAACCGTAAAGGTTGTATGTAAAAAAAAGGTGAGTTTGTGTTTAAGGTTGTTCTGTTTATATGCGTTGTACCACCACCATCCAGAAACTATTGCTCGTTTTCGGTTTTGTCCATAAGGAAAATCTGATGGCACTGTATTAGGCGTATGAATCCAAAAATCATCCGAGACTCCGGTTTGAGGATTTACTTTCATGTCATAAGGATCTTCCCAAAAAACCGTCGGTTCTACGGTCAGCTGATCGAGTGCTTGCTCTGGAGTTAAAGCCGCAAATTGATCTAATACAGCTTTAGAATATTGGAAACAACTGCGTCTAAGCAAGTGCTTAGCCTTTTCTTTGCCCCAAAATTGATGTTGAAGGATTTAAAGATGACATAATTATGAAACTTTACTCTTATATTTCCGAAGATACAACAAAAACTAATAGCTAGATTTATATTTTTAACTTTTACAAAAAATTATTGGGGATGAGATATAAAAAAAGCCCTCCGTTTAAGGAAAGCTTCTCACTGGTTTTGTCACAAACCACGGATAATCATTTTGATTATCACAACACAACGTCTTAATTGCTTTATGTATTTTAAAAAATACTTAGCGGTCTGGACGGGACTCGAACCCGCGACCCCCTGCGTGACAGGCAGGTATTCTAACCAACTGAACTACCAAACCGTTGCATTAATGCGGTTGCAAATATACACTGCATTTTTCATTTCACAACTATTTTTGACTTTATTTTTAACTAAAATCAAAATTAAATAAATTTCTGACGTTCGACCATATAGGTAGTCAAGATTTTGTTGAATCCCTCTTGTATATCAACGCCTACATAATTGATTTTATACTGTCCACACTTCAAACTTAAGTTCTTGAAATAGTCTGCGATAGCAGCCTCGTAATTTGTTTGTAATGATTCTGGATACAAATCTACAGCCCCACCAGTTTCGACATCCACAAAACGTTTAGGCGTATTCTCAAATTCAAAATTATATTCTGTGGCTTTATCATAGACATGAAATAACACCAATTCATGCTTATTATGCTTTAAATGACGTAATGCTTCAAAAAGAAGCTCTGATTCCTGATCGGACTGAAACATATCTGTAAACAAAAATATCAACGAACGACGGTGTAGCTTTTCAGCAATTTGATGCAAGACTTCATAGGTTTTGGTACCTACCCCCTTTTGAGGGCTGCTCACAGTGGTATTTAATTGATCCATTAGCATTTGATGGTGACGCTCACTTCCTTTTTCTGGAGCGTAGTAGTCAATTGCATCTGAATACACACTCAAACCCACGGCATCCCGTTGTTTTTTTAGGAGCTGCATCATGGCAGCTGCCGCTAGGACTGAAAATCCAACTTTATTTAACTGATTTAAGGAGGGTTGATTGCATTTTGGATAGTGCATAGAACTGCTATTATCGACAATCAAATGACAACGCAAGTTGGTTTCTTCGTCATAACGTTTGGTGTATAGCTTGTCTGTTTTGGCAAACAATTTCCAATCGATATGACGCGTACTCTCGCCATTGTTATAAATTTTATGCTCAGCAAATTCTGCTGAAAACCCATGAAAAGGACTTTTATGCATGCCAGAAATAAAGCCCTCTACAATGGATTTAGCTAATAAATCAAAGTTTAAAAACCCCGAGGCTTGTTGTAATTCCTTTTGAATATCCATAGGTCCTAAACTAAAAAAGGTTTGCCAATAAGACAAACCTTTTTAAATTTCTTTTTAAAAGATGTTTTATAACAATGCATCAATCGCTTCTGTATAAACGTTTTTTGGTGAAACGCCTACTTGACGTCCTACAACTTCTCCATTTTGAAACACCAATACGGTTGGAATGTTTCGAACGCCATATTTGGCTGCAAATTCTTGATTCGCATCGACATCAACTTTTCCTACTACTGCTTTGTCAGCGTATTCTGCACTAACTTCTTCAATGATTGGCCCTACCATTCTACAAGGACCACACCATGCTGCCCAAAAATCGACCAATACTGGTTTTGTACTTTTTAAGACTGTTTCTTCAAAATTTGCGTCTGTGATTTCTAATGCCATATTATTTATTTTTTAAATGCTGTTTATTATTTATTGAACTACAAAATTAATTAAAAATATCACCAAATCACAGCAAGGCACGATTTGTTTTACTTATGACTGAATTGTCGATTGTTATACATCCTTAATTCAATTTATAAAACACCTCTTGTGCTTTTAATTCCTCCAACAATTCTTGTGATATTTTAATTTTTTGTAAGCGACTGTTCATTTCTAATTTCAATTCTTCCTCATCGTCGTAGATGACAAATTTTAAATTGTGATTGCCCGAATGCATTTTTAAAAGATCTTTGATCCTTTGTATTTTTTCTTCAGAAATTTCTTTAATATTCAATTGAATAGACAGTTTTTTAGCATAGGCTTCCATGATGTCATGCAGCAGTTGAAAACTATTGAATTGCAATCGCGGATCGCCCTTAGCTCCAGTATCACGATTGGTCCATCCTTCTCTAATTAAAGCACGTACAAAGACAAAGTTATTGTGCATTAAAAAGTGCTTAAACTTTAAATATTCTTCGCCAAAAATCCGAAATTCATGGCTGTTCATATAATCTTCTATGACAAAGGTACCCCAACCTTTTCCTTGTTTACTCACACGGTGCTGGACATCGGTTACTACGCCTCCAAAAGAGATTTCTTTGTTTATAAAACTTGGCATATCGTGAAAGACAGAAATATCACCATTGCAGAAGTTTTGCATTTCTAATTTAAAATCATCCAACGGATGTCCAGAAATATAAATTCCTACGACTTCTTTTTCACGAGCTAATTTTTCCATTGTTCCCCATGTTTCACAAGGGGGAATTTCAGGTTCTTGGATCTGAACATCACTCGATTCTCCAAACAAACTGACTTGTGCCGAGTTTTTATTTTCTTGGTAACGGTTGGCATATTTAATGGTTTTTTCTAAAAAGGTAACCCCATCCCCATCATCTTGAAAATATTGTGCACGGTGGGTCTTTGGAAAACAATCAAAACCTCCTGCATTGGCAAGGTTTTCAAATGCTTTTTTGTTTGCCGCTCTAAGATCAATGCGTTTTGCCAAATCAAAAATGGACTTATAAGGCCCTTCATTTTTACGTTCTTCTACAATGGTTTTAACGGCACCATGCCCCACTCCTTTTATGGCTCCCATTCCAAAACGTACTGCATTGTCTTTATTGACGGAAAATTTGTAATAACTCTCATTAACATCCGGCCCTAAAACATTTAATTTCATGCGCTTACACTCCTCCATAAAGAAGGTAACTTGCTTGATGTCGTTCATGTTATTAGACAACACCGCTGCCATATATTCCGCAGGATAATGGGCTTTTAAATAGGCGGTTTGGTAGGCAATCCATGCATAACAAGTGGAGTGGGATTTGTTAAAAGCATAACTGGCAAATTTTTCCCAATCGGTCCATATTTTCTCCAGCTTATCCGCGGCCATTCCTTTGGCAGCAGCTTGGTTTATAAACTTCGGTTTCATCTTATCGAGAACCGAAATTTGTTTTTTTCCCATGGCTTTACGCAAAACATCGGCTTCACCTTTGGTAAAGTCTGCCAATTTTTGTGACAATAGCATTACTTGCTCTTGATACACTGTAATCCCATAGGTTTCTTTCAAATATTCTTCCATTTCAGGAAGGTCATAACTGATTTCTTCATCGCCTTGTTTACGGCGAATAAAACTCGGAATATATTCAATTGGCCCTGGACGATACAAGGCATTCATGGCAATTAAATCGGCAAAAACAGTAGGCTTTAAATCCCGCATGTGTTTTTGCATCCCCGGCGATTCGTACTGAAATACGCCGACAGTCTCCCCTTTTTGAAATAACTCGTAAGTCAATTCATCATCCAAGGGAAAATTATCGGGATCCAATATAACATTGTGTTTGGCTTTGACAATTTTAACGGTGTCTTTGATAAGGGTTAAGGTTTTGAGACCTAAGAAATCCATTTTTAGCAGTCCTGCATCTTCTACTACGGAATTGTCAAACTGGGTGACATAAAGATCGGAATCTTTAGCCGTGGCAATGGGCACAAAATTAGTAATATCACCCGGTGTAATGATCACCCCACAAGCATGAATTCCTGTGTTTCTGAGCGATCCTTCTAGCACCTGTGCTTGATTAATTGTTTCTGCTTCCAAGTCATCGCCCTCTGATAAATTGAGCAACTGATTGATCAACTCCATATCTTCCGATCTGAACTTCGATTTCAACTCTTTTTCAGGGGTGTTAAAAATTTTGTTCAGCTTCGCCATATTGGGAATCAACTTGGCAATGCGATCCGCGTCCCCTAAAGGCAAGTCCAACACTCTGGCAGTATCTCTAATAGACGATTTGGCTGCCATGGTTCCATAGGTAATGATTTGAGCCACTTGATTTGCTCCGTATTTTTGGATGACATAATCCATCACACGTCCACGACCTTCATCATCAAAATCAATATCAATATCGGGCATACTCACACGATCGGGATTCAAAAACCGCTCAAAAAGTAAATCGTATTTAATGGGGTCAATATTTGTAATCCAAAGACAATAAGCAACTACGGATCCGGCTGCCGATCCACGACCGGGACCTACCGATACATCCATGGAACGTGCCACGCGAATAAAATCTTCTACAATCAAAAAATACCCTGGATATCCCGTATTTTCAATGGTTTTTAACTCAAAATCGATCCGTTCTTTGATGTCCTCTGTAAGAGTTCCATAACGTTTTTCGGCACCCAAATAAGTTAAATGTTTCAAATAGGCATTTTCTCCTAAATTACTGCCATTGGTTTCATCCAACGGGTTTACAAATTCTTGAGGAATTTCGAATTTTGGTAGCAACACATCACGTGCCAATTCAAAAGGTTCGATTTTATCAACTACTTCTTGAATGTTCACTATGGCTTCAGGAACGTCCTTAAAAAGGGATTTCATTTCCTCTGAGGATTTGAAATAATATTCTTGATTTGGCAGACCGTATCGGAATCCGCGTCCACGACCTATTGGAGTGGCTTGTTTTTCACCATCTTTTACACACAATAAAATATCATGAGCATTGGCATCTTCCTGATTGATATAATAGGTGTTGTTTGTAGCAACTAATTTGACTGCATGTTTTTTGGCGAGATTGATTAATACAGGGTTGACTCGGTCTTCATCTTCTTGATTGTGACGCATCAGTTCCACGTACAAATCGGCTCCAAATTTATCTTTCCACCACAACAAGGCTTCTTCGGCTTGACGCTCGCCAACATTTAATATTTTGGAAGGCACTTCGCCATATAAATTCCCTGTGAGGACAATTAAATCTTCTTTGTACGCTTCTACAATGTCGCGGTCAATTCTAGGTAAATAATAAAACCCATCGGTGTAGGCCTTGGACGACATTTTTACTAGATTGTGATAGCCTTTTTTGGATTTTGCCAAAAAGACAACTTGATAGCCATTGTCTTTTTGGGATTTGTTGGTATGGTCTTCACAAACGAAGAATTCACAGCCTACAATTCCTTTAATTTCTTTAGCATCTGCAGCTTCATTGGCGGCTTCGGCATCTTTGTTTTTTTGACGAATGGCTCTGTTATAATTGCCAATTTCTTTGACAAAATGAAAGGCTCCCATCATATTTCCATGGTCGGTAATGGCAACGGCAGGCATCTGATGATCTGCTGCTGCTGCGACTAAGTTTTTGACACTGATGGTGGATTGTAAGACCGAAAACTGGGAGTGATTATGCAGATGCACCACTTCCGCATCAATGAGGATGTCCGGGATTTCAGTGGTAATTTGCTGGGGAGTAACGGCTTCTTGTTCTTGTTGGATTCGTGCCGCAATTGTGGCGGAGGCTTGTTTGAGGTTGACATGTTTTATACCAACGGGCTGTATTTCTTCTGGGTTTTCAGACTGAAAGCGTTCGTAAAAATCGTTGGAGGCTTGCAGTTGGTCGATGGTAAATTCTTTCCGTCGAATCAGTTCTAAAAAACAACGGGTGGTTGCTTCAACATCGGCTGTGGCATTGTGGGCTTCTCCAAAAGGTTTATGAAATAAAAACTGATGCAATTCCGTCAGCGTTGGCAGTTTAAATTTACCGCCTCTACCCCCAGGGATTTGACATAGAGCTGCTGTTTTTTCGGTACAGGTATCTAAAACGGGGCGCTCATTTAAAGGGGTTGCAACTTGAAGACGGTGAAACTCACAGCCCATAATATTCAAATCAAAGCCGAGGTTTTGTCCCACTACAAAGGTGGTTTTTGACAGAGCGGTATTGAATAATTCTAGGACTTCAGATAGTGGCAATCCTTGTTCGGTTGCTAATTCTGTGGAGATGCCATGAATTTTTTCGGCATCGTAAGGGATGTTAAAGCCATCGGGGCGTATTAAATAATCTTGATGCTCGATACAGTTTCCGAGCTCGTCATGCAGTTGCCATGCAATCTGAATACAGCGGGGCCAGTTGTCAACATCGGTAATGGGTGCATTCCAACGCTTAGGCAGGCCGGTAGTTTCGGTATCAAAAATTAAATACATAGGTGTGTTATAAGCTATAAAACGGAATCCTAAATATAAAACTATTTAAGGGTTTGAGTTGCTTTAGTTACTAATAATTATAAACAAATTCAGGCAGTGAAATTGTGAATATCAAAAACGAAGTTAATTGTATTATAATACAATTTTGTTTAATGTTTTTAGACTTAAGATAAACACTATCAAGTATTTACAAAAATAAAGGGGTCATTTATTTGTATTATTAAAAAATCTTTTTAAGTTTGATTTTTGATTAAGACCCCAAGTCTAAATCTTCAAAAGAGTTTAACCGAAGTTTAGATTCTGTTTTATTGAAAATACGTTTTATAAATATCACGCCATCGCGTGGATGGCACAAATTTATACGCATGTGCGTGAAAATCTCTTGCAAAAAAACGTTATGAATGCAATTATAGACAGTCAATACGTTGATAAACAATATACTAAGAGAAAATAAATTAAACTAAATAGTAATAAACGTTAGAATGCGAATATTTACTGGTTATTCCAAATTAAAAAAACATAACGGTCAAAACCGGTCTGACCATCCATTATGAATAAATTAATATATTTTTAAAACACTAAAATTTAATTATTTATGAAATTATTTATTAAAATCACCCTTTTCTCTTTCAGTATGTTAGTATTTTCTTGCAGTTATGACAATAATCAACCTAAAAGCAATGAGCTTAATAAAGTAACTACGCATAATCATAAGGAAAATAAAAATGTACAGTTTCATTCTTTAAAAAACAATGAACTTATTGCTACCACAGACCTTTATAATAAAGGAGAGATTAAACACTACTACTTAATCCAAAGTGATAAAAAAATTGAATTTGATAGCCAAAAAAACGACTCATATGATATTGAATTCAGTGATACTTATTTAATATTCAAAGGACAAAGAGGAAATATAATATTTTCAATTGATGATAAAAATATTAATATGTTTAAATCAAAAGAAAATGAATATTTTTCAGTTTACGGAATTTCTAAAAGATATTCAGGCAAGTCGCCTATTAATATTAAATATTCAGTTTTAAGAATGGGAGGACTTGAATGCCATAGTGGTGGGGAAGGAGCTTCTGAATGTTCGGCTGAAAGTGGCGCACCATTAGGTGGTAATTGTTCAGTTAAATGTAGGAATTCTCATTATGCTTGTTGTGATGATACACGAAATGAGTGTAAATGTGTTCAAAATGGGAGAAAACCGAACGAAATTACTCCTGCTTAAGTTATGTACATAGCACAACAAAGCATATAAAATAGGCAAAATTAATAAAATAACGGATTTCTCAAAGTCGGAAGACTTTGAGTCCTCTTGATAACGTAAAACTTAAAGCGCTCCTTCTGTCACAGGCAATTTATAAATAATCCCTTCTGAGAAATTTATCCCACGTTCGCCGTCGGCGGTATAGGCATTAAAGTAAAAAGAGCCTGTAACCGTACCATTCACCGAATCGAGTTCGTCTATAGTAATTGCGCCATCGCCCAAATAAACAATGCTTGCGTTGCCGTTATTTTTGGTTGAATAGGTTGTATTCCCAACAGAATAGGTTATCGAAGCAGTGGCATCGGCCCCTAAAACAAAGGTTCCTAAAGCAACCGTAGGAACTTGAAGTGTGAGAGTTCCAGTGTCGTCAGTTCCGCTAATTGTTAAGCCCGTTGAAGCATCCACAACCACCGTTGAGTAGGAAGAACGCCATGTGAAATCGCCATTTTGCAAGCCTCTCAAAACAGGAGAACTGGATTGGATATTGTCTTGACACCCAAAAAGTGTTATCATTATAAGGAGTGTAGGAAGTATTTTTTTCATAAAAACTGTTTTTTTATAGAGAGACCCTATAAGTTCATAATCGGTCGATTTAGTGTTTGGATTCAAAAATATAAAAAAAATAAACAAAAGATTGTAGAAAGTAAAAATATAGTATATTTGCGCTCTCATTAATAACCGAGGTCGAGAACCTCACAAATTAATTATTATGCCTGTAAAAATTAGATTACAAAGACACGGTAAAAAAGGAAAGCCTTTTTACTGGATCGTAGCAGCCGATGCACGATCAAAAAGAGATGGTAAATACCTAGAGAAATTAGGGACTTACAATCCAAACTTCAACCCAGCACAAATAGAACTTGATATTGACGGGACTGTAAAATGGCTTCAAAATGGAGCACAACCTACGGATACTGCAAAGTCAATTTTATCTTACAGAGGTGCGATGTTGAAAAATCACCTTATTGGTGGTGTTCGTAAGGGCGCTTTAACTGAAGAGCAAGCAGAAGCTAAGTTTCAAGCTTGGTTAGATGAAAAGAACGCTAAAATCGATGCGAAGAAAAGTGATTTAGTAAAAGCTAAAGAAGCCGAAGCTGCAAAACAGTTAGAAGCTGAAAAAGCAACGAATGAAGCACGAATTGCTGCGGCGGCTCCAGTTGTAGAAGAAGCTGCTGAAGAAGTTGTTGCTGAAGAAGCGGCTCCAGTTGCTGAAGAAGCGGCTCCAGTTGCTGAAGAAGCTGCTGAAGAAGTTGTTGCTGAAGAAGCGGCTCCAGTTGTAGAAGAAGCTACTGAAGAAGTTGTTGCTGAAGAAACGGCTCCAGTTGCTGAAGAAGCTACTGAAGAAGTTGTTGCTGAAGAAACGGCTCCAGTTGCTGAAGAAGCTACTGAAGAAGTTGTTGCTGAAGAAGAAGCACCAGCTGCTGAAGAAGAATAAAAAAATAAATTTTTTTTATACCTTTAAAACCTGGCAATTTTGTCAGGTTTTTTTTATGACTTAAATCATGACCAAAGAAGACTGTTTTTATTTAGGGAAAATTGTGAAGAAATATAGTTTTAAGGGGGAGCTTCTCGCCAAACTAGACACCGATCAACCCGATATATATGAGAACTTAGATGCCATTTTCATTGAGGTGAACAGCACTTTGATTCCTTTTTTTATTGAAAAATCCCAATTGCATAAATCGGATTTACTGCGACTCAAGTTTGAAGATGTTACCAACGAAGCAGATGCCGATGCATTGATGAAATGCAACCTCTACTTGCCT
>Ga0209833_1001029_pt1 | contig 19248 bp, 8 predicted proteins | sample COGITO_mtgs_1105_3_FD_184797 | JGI IMG/M metagenome (GOLD analysis project Ga0209833, IMG submission 184797) | Pelagic marine microbial communities from North Sea - COGITO_mtgs_110506 (SPAdes) (version 2) | ecosystem: Environmental > Aquatic > Marine > Epipelagic ... | reverse complement strand
GCTTGAGCAATCGCATGACAACTCTAAAGAGCTACATTTATCGCTATTAAGTAACGATGCTTTAAACGGTATTGTAATTGGTACTGCCATTTGTTTATTTTCTTATTACAAATTTAAAAATTTATCTTCTTTGTTTTTTTTAGCTATCATTCGTTCTCGTTCCAATAATCAACGTTATAGCTTTTATCTGTGTAAGTTTTATTGCTATAGCCCTTCTCTGTGTAAGTTTGCTTCTTGAATCTATCTAGAATCGGCACAACCTCATCAAGATATCCTTCTCCACCTTCTACCCACATCTTAGACACCTGCTCAAATAATTTATCATCTTTTCCGTAATCAAGAGCAGGCTGTAAATACCTATCATGCCAACCCATAGCTTTGTTTAGTATTTTTCTCCAATCCTTTTCATCTGCAACCATTAAGTCGTAAAGCTCAGCCATTTGAGTGGCATTTTTCTCTGCTCCAATATATCCCATTATATTTTCAAAACCGCTTAATTCTTCTTTTGACAACTCACCCTTAAAAGAGTCTTCTCCAAATGTTGCTTCAACGGCTCCATTTAGCATTTTGTCTATTACTTTTAGAACTGGAACTTGGTTAAAATAACCCCTATCTCTAGCTATATTCAGGTATCCATCTACAAGTATTCCACCATATCCATAACCCTGTATTAGCGATTGAGCATTATCAGCAAGCCAATCGTAGGCGTGTCTAGCCATAACCTTGTCTTCGTCATCTCTTACTACCGCAGGCATCTGAACGGCTCCAGTTACAGACAATGCACTCATGACAAATCCAGTTGTAACAGCTGTAAACAGAAGAGGGCTAAGCATTCCAAAGTAAACAAAATCTGAGGCTATCTGAGCTTTTTCTTTTTTACTTTTTTTAGTTCCATCAAACATTGCATTTACGGATCTCATTGTTCGTTTGGCCGCAGCACTTTGACTTGTTCTATACATTCCTGCCATTCTATACGCAACTTGCTTTTGAGCCGCAGAAAGATTGTCGACCTGAGTAGTTTGTTGTGATTGAGTTGCTTCAATCTGAAATATCTCAATAGCTCTTGTTTTTGCCTCTTCATGAGACATTCCATCTTTCTTAAATTTATTGTATAGGTTTACGGCAAACGTCATACCTCCACCCGGGCCAAACAGTACTCCTGCCATATCTCCCATTCTAGTAGTTATCAGCAAAGGGTTTGAAATAGTGGACACTCCTTTAGTAGCAGCCGTAACAGGAGTTTTTAATAATACATCTAAAATTCCTTCTCCGCTTTTCCTTGATTGTTCTTGGGCTTGCCTTAAGTCTAAATCTAAAGAGCTACCACCCCCTCTCCATCTTTCTACAACAAAAGCAGACTTCAGTAAAGACATTTCAAAATCCCTAGTCTGCGAATTCACTAAACCAAAGGCAGCAGCAAATGGATTATTGGTAGGAACCAATCCCATAAGCAGTCCAGGGCTTTCTCCCTTTAATCCATATCTAATGCCAGCATTCCAAAAATGCATAAAAGAAGTTGCTTGCTTAGCAACCTGTTGAGGTTTAAGGGCTAAAGTTCCTATTACTCCTACTGAATTTATTAAACTAAGAACCATTGGTATTTGACCAACCATATCCGCTTGTCCAGATATAGAGTCAGAAAGAGCAGTCTTAAGCTTATTGAAAGCATTAATACCCATGTTCTCCTCCATTATGTCAGTCAAGTTTTGATTTCCATAAATGGTTGCTACAGCGTTTGTTATATCTGCGAAGTTTTTATATCTAGTATTTTGCCTGTTGTAGTCTGCAAATATTTCAGTAGCACCTTTGTTTAGGTTAAGATTCCCCTGACCTGTTTTTTCCTGAAAAGATCCCGGATTTAAAGCCATTGATACTTGAGATGAATTACCTCCAGAAGTTATGATATCCATTACTGACTGTTCCTTTTTAGACTCATCACTTATAACCTCAGCAGAAGTTGGATAGTATCTAACTTTAGTCTTTTCTTGTGATTCTTCAATGGATTCTTCTTGATTTGTTTCCTCAACTACTTCTTCTCTATCTTTATTAAGCTCTTCAACTTGCCTAAAAGCTTCTTCCTCCGACATTGGATTTAGCTCTTCCATTTCTCCAGGTGGATTTAATGGATCTGAAACGAAAAAATCCATCCCTTCTTGAATCACTTGAGCCATATTACTCACTGTAGTAGATTCTTCTTGAGTGGATTCTTCCACATCATCGAATTTCATTCCGTCAGTGTACTTTTCGTATGAATCTTCATAAAGCTCTCTAGCTCTATTATTATAGAATTCCATCAGATAATCTGCATAATCTTTTAGATCTGTTCCTATTTTTGAGCTCGTGTTGTTTTCAACATATTGTATTATAGCGTTAACGTCTACCTTTTGACTCTCAAGCCTTTGCCTGTCTGCAGGATTTCTTGACATATTGTATATGTGAACAACTTGGTCGTTTGTAGGAACTCTATTTTCTCTATTTCCTAAAACGTCTTTACCTAAGTCAGCTTTAGCTCTAAGAACCGATGGTACAGAAGCGTAACCACCAAGAAGCATTATCCTAAAAGCTTCTTCTCCAGCACTCAATGCTTTGTTAAATGACCCCTTTCCGAAAATCTCTTCTAGTTTAGCCTTATGCTCTTGAGATATTTCATAGGTCTGCTGTTGAGTTCTAGCAAAAGCCAAAGGCATTTTCTCGGCAATATTTTTGTTTATGAAGTCTTTAAAACTATTATTACCCTTCCTTGACCCTACAAGTGGCCCGCTATAAGCCTTTATTAATAATTCATACAAACTCATTGATGCTGTAAAAGGATTTATCTTCTGACGGGTCCCTTTTGATCTAACCTTGGTTCTTCCAAATGGTGTTTGAGAGTAGAAAGCCCCAAAGTCATCAGCATTAAAATCTATATCTCCTTCTAGTCCTTCAAAAGAAATAGACCCAGAGGTGTTCTTAAAGTTTTCTAATGCAGATTTTTGTTGATCAGCATTCATCTCTTTGTAGTCGCTAGTATCCTTAAATTCTCTTATTGCCTCTGCTTCATTTTCCTTAAAATCAGTTTTAGTATAGTACTTTCCTCCTATAATGACAAAGTTTCCTCGTGTATTTAAGTGATCTTTTAAATCAGATATGCTTTTAACATTATTGTTTTTTCTTTGCAAGGCCAAAGTGTCAAAACCTAGTATTATACCTCCCTGTGCTTTTCTTTTTGCCGAATGCAATAGTTTCTGAGCAGCTTTAAAATCTACCTTACCTTCTGATATGATACCGTCCAATACGTCATTAAATTCTTTTATTTCATCTAAGTTCATTTCAGAAACAGCATCCATTCCTCCTAACTGAGATATATAAGACTTAAGTGCGTCAACTGTATACGCATCAACCTTAGCCTTTCTTTTTCCACCCTTTTTACGAGTCAATTCGTTTCTTAAGTTTTTAGGAGACAATCTTGATTTAAGTTTCTTCCTAGCATCTGATAGAACTTGACCATGTTTCTTGAATACAGTCTCATCAACCTTATCAAATGCTTTTTCTAGTGTCTCAGCGTTTTTCGCTTGCTGAACCGCAGTGACTAAACTTTTAACTTCTGATGCCGTGTACTTCACACCTGTAGGTATATTTTGTTTTATATACTTTATGATTCTAGATTTTATGTCTTGCATCGCCTTAGAGCCTTTTTTAAGGTTCTTAGCTCTTAACTTAAGTTTTAGTATTTCTGCTTTTATTTCTACCTTTTCCTCAAATTTTGTTTTTGATTTCTTAGCATCTTTAAGAATTTCTTCTCCTTTTTCTTTAGTGCTTTTATCTGCATCTGCAGAAACTCTTTCGTCTATTCTTGCTTGAAGGTTTGATTTAAACTCTTTTGTTAATCTTGCCTTCCCTTTTCGATCTGCATTTTTATATACTGGACTTTTTTGAAACTCCTTCACGGCTGCATTTACTGAAGCATCAGTAGTGTTCTCTAACTCCATAAACTCCTCAGTAGTAAGAGATTCTTTTATGGCTATTTCTATTTGATTTATAGAATTTATTTGCTCTTCTGCTTTTAAGTTTTTGTAGTAGTTTGAATTTCTGTATGAATTCCTAGCGGAAGAAACAGCTTTAGCTATACCTCCACCCGCGTCAACAACCTTGGCAGCAACCTCTAATGCCGCGTTGTACAAGCTTTCCCCTGGACCTTGATTTCTTGTTGTTCCGTCTTGGTTGTTCTTTGACTTAAATGACCTAATCCCGTCTCCAGCTTTTCTTTTTCTTCCTGTTTTTTGAGAACCTTCTTTTAAAAGTAGGTAATCTCCATTCTCATCCATAACAACCATGTCGTTCTTGTGCATTTCTGCTCCTAGGTCAGACTTTCCCGATATTATAACATCACCATCAATTTGTTCTGCAATGGCCTCCACAGCTTCTTGCTCAAAATTTTCTGAAATTCTTGTTGAGTTAATATCTATAACAACAAAATCTCCATCTTTATTATAGTTCCCTGAAACTTGTCCCGTGCTTCCTGTTTCGTCATTAATGTCATAAACTATAGAGCTTGTGTCGTCTGATTTGCTTTTATTATATGTTAGGGTTGCTCTTTCGGATTCTATTTCTAAAGTGTTCTCTCCTAGAACTTGACTATCTTCTTTTGTTCTTGATTTTATCTTTGTTTTTTCTACCTTTCTTCTTTTGTTTTCTCTTGATTTTTTTTCTACGGTGGTTTCTTCTTCCTTAGTCTCGACTAATTCCTCTTCAGTCTCTACTTGTTCTTCTTTTTTTACCTCTTCAGTCTCTACCTGTTCTTCTTTTGTGCCTTCTTTGGCCTCCTGAGAGTTAACAGCGTTAGCAGCGTTAACCGCATTCTGAGTATATTCTTTCCTTGATGCTTCTGCTTCTTTAACTGCCGCATCATGTTGGGCTTTAATATGAGTTGTAACTTTATCGTATACTTGAAATTGCTCTTCGTTTAAGTTTGATACAGCGTCTCCTAATCCACCCTGAGCACCTATACCAAAAGCGATACCCATTGCAAATGTTGATACAGCAAATCTTGTAACTTTATCTATAGTTCCAAATCTTTGCTCTAAAACCTTAAAGAAATCTTTACCATTTTCACTATCCTCCCATGCGTGAGTCAATTCCTCTCCTGTCTCTTGCATGGTTTCAGCAGTACCCCAACCAGCTCCTCTTGAAAGATTATTTAATCTTCTCATAATGCTAGATGATTTTGATCCAAAAACACCCCTCATGTATGCCTGATATTCAACTTTTGTCATCCCGGCTAAACTTCTGGTAAGAAAAGGGAAGCCCTTTATGAATCCTTGAGAAAGCAATCCACCTGCAGCTCCTGCGGCAAAGGTAAGCTCCTTCCCAACCTTTTCGTCATTAAATATACTCCCTGTAATCTTAAATTGTGTTCCATAATTTAGTGATGGAGATATTAAATACTTAGTAATCTTGTTTCTAGCCATTACAGCATTATACTTTTGTTCAAATTTACCAAGACTTTTAGCTATTATGCTTTCAAACTTTTTAGGAGACTTTCTTATTAGCCTTTCCACTCCCTGTATGCCCTTGTATCCCATTCTTCTCCACGAGCTTGCTTTTCTAAACATTGTTATTATTCCTAAAGTCACACCAAGCGTGTTTCCCCAAAAGTCTCTACTCCACAACTCGTCTTCTTGCATAGCCCAACCCACATCAGCAGAAAATTCTTCGCTAGCATCCGAGGTCATCTCCATCTGACCCTCTACTTGCTTGCTTTCTTGCATTTTATTAATATTCTTAGCTATGTCTAAAATCTGCTTTTTAGGAGATGAAGATATATTTGCCACTCTACCTTTTCCGATCATTAAAGATCCAGCAGCCTTAGAAGTATTAGGAAATGCAAACTCAAATATCCCGCCCCATAAAGAATTAAAAAATCCGTTCACCTCTGCTTTAGTTGCTTGAGTATTGTTTAGGTATATAGGCGTCATTATCCTAATGTCATATAATAACTGATAATACTCTTTTTCAGCAGGAGACATATCTGTAAAGAATAAATCTTTAAGCTTGTCTAGTCTTATTTCTACAGCACTAGAAATATCATCTCCAGATAGATTTAGTAATCCTTCTAGCTTAAGTCTTCTTTGATTCATCTGTTCAAACATCATGTCAAACTTATCTTTAGATGAAAACCCTTCTCCAGATGGAATAGCAGCAATGTATGACTTTATCTGAGTATCGCCCTCAGATAACTGATCGACAACAGCCCTTGGGCTAGTTCTAAAAAACCCAAAAGTAGAGGATTCGTTTTCCTCTAAATCAGAAACGAGTTTTCGTTTAGTCCTTTCTAGTATTTCTATTCTTATTTTTAACTCTGCCTTTTGACCTTCGGTTAGCTCAAGATCTTCTGGTATTTCGGCATAAGAACCTCCAGCTTCTCTGTAGTTATCAATTATAGCATCATCATACTTGTAATCCTCATAATATATTGACTCAAGAAAAGGAACAGCTTTGTCTATGTTTTCTATTTTTGCTTGAATTTCTGATTTTTCATTAACACTATTAACAGATTTTTGCCTTAAATATTGTTCTGACTGCTCTTCTAATGATTTTATTTTTTGCTGTGTTGCAGAACCTATGTAATCCCACCCCATACCAGCATCACCCTTCATGTCTAACTTTACCTCTCGTTCATATTGCATTAGGTCAATTAACTCTTTGTTTATTTTCCACAATCTAACAGCATCCTCTAATTGTTGAGAGTTTCCTATTCGTCCTAGAGTTTGTATAGTTTTTAACTTGTTTGCAAACATGTATTGAGACACATTCATTCCTGATTCTGAAATCTCTTGTATTAGGTCGTTTGTCTTTTGAAGATTTTCCTTCCATATAGATATTTCTCTCTTAAGATTTGTTGTTCTTTTTACTTTTGAATCATTATCAGAAAGATTGCTAGCAAGAATAGACACAGCCTGCAAGGCAAAAGTGTCAAGCATTTCATCGAAGTAATCTTCATCTACACCGCCACTAACATTATACTTAAACTTTTCTATATTTAAAACAAAATATTTTAAAGATTCTTCTGAAGATTTATAATTATTGTAGTCCTGAATTTCTTTTTCTAGCTTGTAAGCAAAAGAAACAAAATAATCGTCAACATCATTTAAGTTTACTCCAGATAAGTCCTTTGAATTGGAAATGGACTTCAGCAGGTCTGAACCTGAATAAAAATCCCCTTCAGATTGATACGCTTTTAGTAGCTCTAAAAAATAAGGGTCAGAGGATAAAGAAGAGCTAGACTCTGCCAAAAAAGAAGATAAAGAACTATCGTTAAATATCATTTTATACACGCTAAGGTCTTTTACATTTACCTTTTCTCCCTTTCCTTCTACCTCATAATCATCGCTTATTTTCAGAGAGCTATACAGTTCTTCATTCTCTCTAAAAGTCATAGCGCTTATAGGTGTAAATCCACCAATAGTAGTATTTATAGCTTGATCATCGTAGCTAGATGATTCGTATAAAGCTCTTTTTTTTATATCTAATATAGGCTCTCCATTACTTCCTATCCATGTACCATCCTCAGTTTTTCTTGCATAATCATTTCCGAAAAAATATATTCCTGGCATTTTAGGAAGAGAGAAAGTGTTATTTTCAGATAAATACCCCATTCCCTTGTACTTGTTTATCTCTCCATCAGATAAAGGAAATTTTATTTTTTTCTTATCTACAGATGGAATAAAAACATTAAAAAAAGTATCATTTACCCTTTCTCTTGCTGCTTCTAAGTCGTAGGGATTTGGCCTAAACAAAAATTCTGTAGATAAGTCAAATTTAACTCTTTCTTTTTCTACCATACTATTTAGAACTCCTCCATACATTTGAAACACTTGAGATTCAGCTCTTTCAATTTCAGCAGTAGTAAAACCCATTTCATCTAGGTCTATACCAAGGGTGTTAGTGAACTCATTTACAAAGTCGAATATAGGTTCTGTCTTGAAATCATCTGAATCAACTAAATCATCAACATTTGAGTCAAGAACATAGTTTCCTCCTTTCATAAATAAGGTTTTAACTTTATCTTCAAATGATTGAACTACGTCATATACAGTCTTTTCTATGTAGTCTTTAGATTTTTTAGAAAATATGGATTCTGTCTCTATTTCAACAACATCGCTATACTTAACCTCTTTAAGTTCTAAATCAGAACCTATGTCGAACCTATCCATTAGACCTGTAAGAAGCCCTGTAGGCTCATCCTTTCCTTTTACTATCTTGTACCACTTACCGTCTTTTTTTGCAAAGTTCTTTCCGTTCCATTGGTACTCACCATCTGGTTTTGCTTTATATTTTTCCTTTCTTCCCTTTACTTTTTCATGTAAAGCAGAAACCTTGTCTCCTGAATAATCAAAGTTTTTGTACCCTGGAGTTACGGTCTCTTCAATGTCTTCTCTCTGTACAAGTATTTCTTCTCCAGCTTTATATTTATTTTTTGAGTAGTCTATATTTGTATTCTCCCTACCATACATGAAGTCTTGTATAAGCTGAGCAGAAGCATTGCTTTCACTAAACTGAAAGAATCCATTAGAGTCCAATATTCTTGAGTGCCTATCGTTTAGCTTCATAAGCTTTTCTTTAGTCACATACCTCCCTAACGCTCTATTGTAATATTCTCTATATTTTATTTGCTGCCAGTCTCCATCTTCAGTCTTTAAATATCTTTTTCCTTTATATGTATAATATCCCGGCTCAGGCTCTTCGTCTTCGCCTTTGAGTCTTTTCTTTTCAGCCTTAGGAAGAACCCTATCTTTTTTTATAGGCTTACCTTCAAATGTAACAAACTCTTGATCCTCTTTCTTAAAAAAGTTAGCACTGGTATTTAAATCCTTAGCTGTTCCGTCTAAAGAAGATGCAAAAGTTCCGTCTGGCATTTCTCTAAAATCTTTATCTAGATCTGGGTCGTAAGAGAACTCTTCAGGTTTTGATACAGGAATTTTTAACCCCTTGGGAGTCTCCATTGTTAGTTCTGTAACGGAAGACATTGGAATTATTGGATTTAACTCACTCTTGTCTAAAAGGTCTTCTTCGCTTAATTGAGATTCTTTACTAGACTTGCTATACACTATATCAAGAGCACTTTTCTCTTCTTGAGCCTCAATATCTTCATCCTTATACTCGGATAGTATCTTGTTAGGAGTAGAATCTTCTGCAGAAACTTCAGCATCTACTTGTCTTGTTTCTCCACTTTCAACTGCTTCCACCCTTTCTTGAGCTTCTTGCTCTTTATTTATCTCTAAGTTCAAGTCCTTGGATGCATCAGGTTCGCTTTCGCTAGCCTTTCTAATCTCTTCCACCTGTTTAGGCGATAAATCTGTTTTTTGAGATTCGCCTTTGTTTTCAGAAGATACTTCTGATGTTCCTCCTGTTTGAGTGTCTAAAAAGTTTTTATTCATAATATTTTCCTATTATGGCTTTAATAAATTCTTATCTGTTTTCCAGCTACCAGATTGGGTATTCGCAAGATTTGTATTTATTTGTTGAGAGTTATTAAAAGGTATAGTAGTAGGGCCTTTAGATACTAAATAAGCACCTCCGAATGATTGCGAAGACGTAACTGTAGATTTAAGATCACCTTTGGCATCTCTGGTCTCTAAAACAATAGGCTTGTCTAAAATCGGCATATACATCATTGATTTTATTTGAACCTGGTTTGATTCTCCTGCAGCTTTAAAATCCTCAAGAGATGCCTTGTTTAATGGAATAACATTTCCGCCATCAACATATCCTAGAGCATTTATATCTTCAACGGCTTTAGCATATATCTGAGCACTAGGCACTTTTCCCATTTCATTATATGCTTCAAACCACTCTTTTCTACACGGAGTCCCTGTTCCGTAAGCCGAAACCCCATGTCCAGATTTCAATATTTGTTCTATCTCTGGTCCACTAAGTTTTTGAGGACCAGACTTAGGGTGTCCTGCTGCTACATTAACTGCAAATAGATTAGATACATTACCTAAACCTATAGGAAGTGGATTTCCCTCAACGTCTAATGCTGTCCTAGTTACAGGCACTTCCGTCCCACTCATCATTTCAGTTGTACCAGCGACACCACCTATCGTTGTTAAATATGCTCCAGCAATATCGTCATTATCAGAGCCTACGGGTAAAGATTTAACAACAGGTATGGTTTCTCTTTTAAGACCTCTAGTTGTTCCAGTAAACCAATCATTAAAATACCTTGACCTAGAAGATGCTCCTCCTCCTCCTCCTGCTGATGGCTGAGCCTTAGTTGTTATGGTTTCTCTTTTTCCTATTTGAGATAAAGCGAGATTCTTGATTCCTTTTTTCTGTTTATCGCTATACATGCCCTCGTTAGCCTCATAGAAAGCTTCGACAGCAGCGTTAATTCTGTCCTCTCCAACAGTCTTTAAGTATGCCTGAGTCAAAAGACCACTGCTCTTGTCTATAAATTGTGATGGATATGTGCCCTCTGCTGTACGATATGTACCATCCATTAAGTTTTTTTGATCTTGAGCAGCCTCCGCTTGTAGCCTAGGAAGTATTTCGGTCTGAAAGTCTTTTTGTGCATTTCTATATTCAAGACCTTCTCCACTAGCTATTTTTTCAAGAATTGCCATGTCCTTAAAGTCATCAAAGTCAGTTTTCCCTCCCAATAATTCACGCATTAAATTCAACATTTCTGGTTCGTAATAAACATCGTCTATTCCTGTCATGTTGCCTTTGCCAGACTCACTTAACTGAAGAAGATGAGCATTAAACTCCTCGGCATTTGCTAATGCTTTATTTATAGTGTTTCCCGTTTGAACAGCAGCGTTTAGCTTCTTTTTTCCTTCAGCAGTTAATCTACCCTTCTTAATGTAAATTCCATCTTTGTCTGATGTTATTTCATCTATTAAGTCATCGGTATAGTCTTTGTATCGTTGAATATATTGGTTTTTAACTTGAGGGAGTTTAATCATATCTCCTTGGGAATTTGCTATACCAGCTTTTGCTGCTGCAGCTAACGCTCTTTTTCTAGCGTCATATAGCCCAAATGGGGCCACAACTCCTGCTCCTGAATATATCGTTTGACTACCAATAACTTCTCCTGAAAAATTACCAACAGCTACGCTTCTACCTACTTGTGGATAGTAATCGGTAGGCTTAAGCACAGGATTTGCCATTTTAAAATACTCCAGGTCTGATGCCGCTTGTGATTTAGCTAGGGCAAGCTTTTGAGCTCCAGACATTCCTTCTGTATCTATAGAAGGAGATCCCCCTGAAGATGATGCTGAAGGCATAGAAGAACCTCTTTCAAACATTTTATTTTTATTCTCTTTATTTAAAGCTTTAGCTTGATCAAAAGTTTTCTTAGCTCCATCAATCATGTCTTGAGCAGTATCTTCGTCCATCAGGCCATTTTTAACAAGCTTTTTAATAGCCCTTCTTGCCATGAGCTTTCCTCTAAACTTTCCTTTAGCCAACAAGGGAGCAGCTTTTTCTACTATCTCCTTTGATTTCTTTGCTGCGCTAAGTCTTTTATCAGTCTGCCTATTAAAGTCCTCTAATTCTTCTTGAGACAGGTTTTCAAAGTCTTTTCTTTTTTCCTCAAAAGAACGATTAGATCTAGCTATTCTTTCTTTCTTTTGTTTCTTCTTTTCTTTCTTAAGATTTTTCTCGTTCTCTTTTGGGGTAATGCCTACGGGACTAGGAGTATCTTCTCCATCTTCTTCGTTTCCCTCTTCCTCTTTGACTGGTGGATTTAATTTTGCAGTTTTTGCATGCTTTATATCGTCTCCTCTATCTGCCTTTTCCTCTTCTGTTAGCTCAACTCCGTCACGGGTAAGAGTTTCTTTGGTTTTCCTCTCTCCAGTCATGCTGGTGGAAACGCTAGTGGTAGATGTTATCTTCTTTTTTTCCTGACGCTCATTGTAATCTTTTTGCTTTTGAGCGTCCTCGGTTAAGGGTGCGTCTGAAGGCGTCTCATCTACTATTGTTAACCCTGTTTTTTTGTCAATATTGTCTTTCTTGACATTATTTTCGCCCTTTTTTTTCTTCTTTTTTTTCTTCTTCTTGTCGTCAAATACAGCCATTATTGCTATTTATTGGGTTAAAATTTTATTTTTTAATAAGTCCAGACAAGAATCCTCCAATAGCTCCTCCCATTCCTGCACCAGCTCCATCTCCATCTTTAGATCCACCACCTACTGATCCCATCAAGTTCTGAGCTCCTCCTTGCATGTTTTGCTCTGCCCTTGCTGACATTCTTGCACTTCTGAGTAGAGACAAATCTCTAGAAACTCCAGCCATTCTATTGGCTTGTTGCTGTTCTTGACCAAGTAGTGCTGTAGTTTGTTGACCGTATGCAGATGATAAGTTTTGCATAGCTTGAGATTGTAAGGCTGCTAATTGACCAAAATTCCCTCTTCCACCGCCTGCAAAAGCGTTCTTACCAAAAGACTTTCCCATTTGACGAATAGCTGCTCTATCTGCAGATCCTGCTGTTCCTGTCTCCATGGCTCTTCTTCTTCTTCTAATGGACTGAAGCATCTGACGCTCCATTACGCTTTCTGAAGGAGGCAATAATGCATCTGCCTTTTTTCGTTGAATAGAACCAGCTATCATTTGACCTGCTCCTGTAACCAATCCTACACCAGACTTTATTAATTCACTCATAATAATATTATTTTAACAAATTTAACAATTATTTCAATGCCTTGTATTGCACTGATGTAGATGTAACTAAGAAGTTCTCATCTGTCTCGCTTACAATTTTAAAAATCATAACTCTACCTTGCTGTCTATAGTAAGGAAATAATGATCTTCTAGGTATATAGCACTCATACCCGTGATAATCTTTTATACTTAAAGGAACTGCGTTTGCGTCCACTACATTTGTGTAGTTGTCTCCTACGTATGATTGATAGTCATTATAGAAGAATATTTTTTCAGGCTTACTGTTAGAGTTTACACGAACTCTAATGAACTCTTTTTCAGCGATAATTTCAGCATCAGAAACTCCTGTTAAGTAACATTCCATGTTCTCTCCATCTATTTGGTTCCCCTCGCCTAGTTTATATGTAATGCCATTTTTCATTCCGTAGAAATCATTTCCTACATGTAGATACTTATCGTAGTTGTAAGAACTTTGACATTGTAACGCTTCTTGTTGAATACCATATATTAGAGATGTCGTATCTCCTGTTCTACTAAAAGCAGTCATTATATATTCCTTGTTTAGTATATTGAATCCTCCTGCAAGTTTTGAACCTGTAATTAATTTCGGGTTGTATAGTCTTTCAAGTATCTCAAAGAACCCACTCCTAGCTATTTCAGTAAGCTGATTTCCTGAAAACGCATAAGCCGAGATTCCGTTTGTAAAGAATATAGCGTTAGAATATTCTGCCCAACTTCTCCAAGTCTCATCATTCATTCCAATTGTTTGGTCTAGCCATAACTGATTAAGTATCCCTCCTATGTTTGAACCAACAGTTGCTAGCTCATTCGCGTTGATTTCGTGTATAACTCTCTTATCTACAAGCAATAAGCATACACCATTATTGGTAAAAGCGTATAAGTTGTTTCCTTTATCAGTAGAAAGAGCACTCCAAGCAAATTTAATTTCACCAGTATTGTCAGATATGTCAAAGTAATTATTGGCCGGGAAAGTCCTTACGCCTGGAGCGTTCTGAATGTTTATAGGTCTCCTTAGTGACCATATAATTCTTGTACAAAAATCATTCTGCTCTTCAAATCCAACAGCAGGGGTTGTGCTATATATTACAGTAGTTTGAGATTTAGCATAGTCTAAGTTGGTATTGTTCTCACCCATCGTAAACCTAATACCACCTAGTGTCCAAAGATTCCACTCATATCCAAAGTCATTAAAATACTGCTCGACAAGATTATTGTCTGATTCAAATTGAGTTCTATCTGCAGGGTCACTACTGCTCCATGCGTTTGGCCTGGGTATGTAGTTTATTAATGGATAGTATTGATCGCTAACAGCCTTATCTGGAGACTCTACGTTGAAAGCGAAAGAAAGGTTATATCTAGTTTCTGCTGTCCACATCATTACCATCTGACGAATAAGAGACGCTTGGTTTCCCCCGTTGTTAGAGAACTCTAAATTATACTCTTCATAGTTCCATGCACTTGTGTTCTCCCAAAGCCTCCAAGAATCTTCTATTTCGTAAGACTTTAATGGCCAACTGCAATTAAATTTAAACTCGTTGTCAGCGAATAGCCATCCACCATCTGTTTCAGATGGGTTTCCAGTGTTATCATACACATTATCAATGGCAGCCCAAGTAGACTCATTAATATATGTATCTCCACCAAAAACTCTGACAGGTATTCTTTTATCGTACTTAACATAAACTTTTGAACCTAAAGGTGGAACAGTATAAGCTGTGTATCCAACCTGATTAACGAAGTTTAATTCAAAAAGCCTACAAACACCATCAGCGTCTCCTCCTACTTCTGTGCTAGTGTATATTCCATGTATTCGATAAGTCCCGCTAGAATCCGTAACATCTATTCCCAATGTGCCTGCTGCAGCAAGGTCTGTAAGTATTGTTGAAACCACAGGTGCAGACTCAAACTCTACATTCATCCACCTTGTCTCATTACCATCCTCGTCCTCAATATATGCAAATCTTTTAAGCTGATTGTAAACACCACCAAAGTCGCCATAAGAAAGCTCAGGAATGCAGTCTTCCCATCTCTCAGAAACTAATGGTGCGTTCTGAGTTGAGTTGCCGTTAGATTCTAAAACTAAAGACTTGAACCTGACGTAGTTGCTGCCATGCTTATACTGAGTGGTATTTCCTGGATTTATATCTACGTCTTTTACAATATTTACTATATAGAATGGCTCTCTCCATTCTTTTGGTCCCGTATCGTTTGAATCTGACCCACTATTTAGGTCTTGAAATTCATTATTATATATTGGTTCTGTCGTAGTTATTTTAAAGTAAGATTGTCTTGTTGAGTTTGTAGTAGTTTCTTGAAATCCAAAAATTCTAAACTCAAAATTACCATTTCCATTATTTGCGTACTGAGGCCCATCTAAAGACGTGTCGTTTGTAAATCTTCCATAAGCAGGATAAACATTTTCCTGAAGAGGATCTACAACTAAATTATCATTTATTCCGCTAAATTGAGATATTCCAGGATTAAATTTCTCCCCTTGTGGGGCTCCAACATATTTATCCCTAAGAACCCTTGCATACGTCAACATATCGACTCCCTTTCTCCTGCTATTTAATTCATTTTTTGCCCATGTAAAAGGCTCAGTAAAATACCCTAAAGGAGAAACAAGCTGAAGTCTATAAGATGAAAAATTTCCATTGAGAAGGTCAGTTGCTATGTCTGGGTATAATAGCTCTAAATCAGGGAAGTGTGCCCACAACTCATTATTTCCTTTAGACGTATCAGCATTAATGTTTTCAGCCGGGTACATACTATACATTCCTAAACCCTGAGCAACAACTCTTTGAGCGGGCTCTGTTTGAACTACAGAAAACCCATCTGCCCATTCTGGATAAGTATCTATCCCTTTAAATGCAGCTCCTTGCGAAAAGTATTCTAACCCAAATCCAGGCGGAGAGTAGTCAAAAGCCAATGGCGCGCTTGATGAAACATATTGAGTTATATCTGCTTTAGATGTGACTAGATATTTAATGTCGTTATTAGAGTCATTCTGAGATGTAGGATGAAATGACTTTGTTGGGTCAGCACCACTATTCCTGTATCCATACAAAAACTCAGTTCCAGGCTTAGGCTCTTTAGGGACAGCATTTGCTACATCAAAAACTTCGTGAGTATATGAAACTTCCCCAGTTGTTCCAGGAACCCCAGGTCCACTACCCGTATCTGTTCCCGAATTAGCACACCTCACTACACCCTTGTATGATGTATTGTTTGTATCTGTGCTAGTCTCATCTCTTCTGTTGGGGAACTCAAAATTCTCTGCTCCAGTTATTTCTTTTGCGTATGACGCATTATTTTCTTTATCGAATAGTACAACACCAAAGCCAGTCTTTTCACCTCTCATGTTGGATTTATGCATCGCTGCATTGTAAACGTGCTTATGTCCTGGCCTACCCATATTCTCTATTGTAGGAAATATGAAGTTAGATCCACCATAAAAGGTAATATCAGTATCAATATCTTTTGAGTCATACCCTATATTCATTAGGTAAAGTCTCTCGTTAAAGTATCTAACAGATTTTGCTCTTCTTACAGATGAATAGGTATTGGTTTGCTCTTCAAGGTCTAATATCTCAGAATCAGCATAAGACGCTTCAGCTCTATCTAAAATATCTAAAACGTTCATTCCTAGAGATATAGGTATACTAGATATCACTTCAGAAACAGGAGGAACTCCTACAGCGGCTCCAGCATTCCAAGAATCTCTTCTTAGTTCCAAGAAAGAAAACCCATTAGGATTGTCATATCTAAGTTTTATGTGATTACCATATATAGTTGATGAAGTTACATCAGGAACACTAGAAAATGTCCTTGAGTGAGGAAACTGAGGTTGAAACTGATTACTATTATTTCTAACAACAGGGACTAACTCTGTTATTGGAGAAAAGCCTGTTCTCTCTCCAGCATCATCTACTAGCCTGTAAGAATAAGAATAACTACCAACACAAAGCCCTGAAGTTCCCACAACTACATCATACCCAGTTGTTCCCGTGACTTGCTTTACAAATGCAGGCTTATACAATGTGGCTGATGGTGGAACTGTAAAGTTTTCTATTTTAAAATCTTCAAAGTACTTAGGAGTACATGAGCCTCCCCCTACGCCTGAATTCAATAATATGTCATCAACAACAAATACCATTGGTGGAGTTGTATTATTTGTGATATACATCTCTCCTCCTACACAGTTCTCGTTCTTGTCATACTGAAGTGGTCCCGTGACTAATATTGGAAAGTTGGCACTATAAAGAACAATCTTTCCATCTATTCTCATAAATGGTTCTTTTGGAGTTGCATCAGTAGATGCCCATATCTCAACAATGTGATTGTTGATTTCTTGAGTCATCATACACTCATACGTGTCATCAAGAGTTATTGGAATAGTAGTGTCACACCTATTGTCAACCAATGGGTACTGAACTATCTCTCCTTTAATTTTCTTCTTGGCGAAATTGTCTCCATCCATAGAAACGCTACGCATATTTAAAGCATCAACGTGTTCACCCTTTTCAGAACCTCCTAAGAATTCTTTGTTTTGGTCTGCGTTTATTCCCTTCTGATATGTCTTAGCGTCTTGCTTATGGCTTTTTCTCATTTCTTTTCTTGTATGGTAGTTTCTTGTTTAGGTAATCCTTTCTGTCACTACATCCACAGTCATCACCTAATGCAAATTTAGCGATTTTATCTATTGTCGTAGCTTTAAGTATCCTTTCAAGCGTATCCCCTACACCCTTGTCTTTCATTAGTACTTTCCTCTTCTGCCCTTTGGAGAGCTTTTTGTTGATCCTCCCTTTCCTGCCCAAAGATTCTTACAGGCCCAATAGGAGGCTGTTAATTTAGACGTTCTAGTGCTACACTTATGTCTAGCCTTAAATGACTTTCTAGCCGCTGAAGAGTAATTGTGACCATACCCTTTTGCTCCAAAATGTATTATCTTTTCCTTCCCGCCTTCACAAGCTTTAACCATCTTCTTTTTACCTGGTCTTGTTGAACTTCTAGGCTTGTTACAAGCCATTTTACTTTTGTCTACTCTAGTTGCCATGTTATCTTTTTTTTCCTTTGTGTAATCCGTGACTAGCGTGCTGCTTCCCCTTTCTTGTTGCAGCTCTTTTCTTTTTAGTAGCGTTAGCTAACTTCTTTCTTCCACTAGAAGTACTTTTAAGCTTGCTTATTGTTTTGGATGGTGCATAAACTTCTCCTGTGTCTTTTGACTTCTTGCCACTAGGAGTTCTCCATTTTTGCTTTGTCCATTTTTTTAGACTATTCTTTGAGGACTTTTTACCTGAATATCCTCCTCCAGCTTTCTTGTATGCAAGTACAGCGAGCTGAGCCTTTCTAGCTGACCATTGACCGGGCCGACCCCCTTTGCTTCCAGCTTTGATTCTATTCTTAATCCTATTCCAAAGCTTTAGGTTCTTTTTCTTAGCGATAGACATTACTTGTGATACATCGAACTAATATACTCTTCCATGGATTCTTTCTCTTGAGAGTCCATAGCTTTAATTCTTTTCTTGGCTTTATTCCAGCTTCCTCCTCTCAAATCATTAAGCCTACCAAATGCGTCATTCCAAAGTCCTCTATATTTCCTTGGGTCTCTAGACTTCATCGCGTTGTAAAATCTTTCCTCAACATAGTCAACAACAGCTCTTTCAAAGAACCTAGGTATAACAGGCATGTCTCCATTCTCAACACCCATCCCGTTATATACAATTCTAACGTATGGAAAAGAATTACATTCACTACTAAACATTAAAAGTCCGTTCATTACATTGTAGTAATACTTTGGACCCCAAAATCCATTATTACTTCTTGTGTACATTGATTGGTTTGGCTGAAATACATCTCCAGAATTGCTTCCATCGTCTTTAACTTTCGCAGTATATCCTTCTCCGTTTGATGTATTGTTAAAAAGCCTCTTCCAATAAACAACTTGGCTGTTTAAAGGGTTACATATTTCCCCGCTATAAAGATAAATCTCTCTTACGTTGAATACGTTTTTAGGCATTTTTAGTTGACAGTTTTCTGGCATTTCAACATCTTGCTGAATTTTTAACCAAAAGGTATCAAATGACAATTCCTGCATAGCATCTTGTATTCTAGAAGTGTACCATCCTTTAGAAAATCCTTTCTTAAAATCCATATCATCAACAGTTGATGTTACATCTGCAAGTATATGATCTATTGATACAAAGTCGTTAGCTGTCATTATTGTTGTTGTTGTTGGTTACTTTGAGGAAGGTTTGCTGCTCTGTTTGCATACATAGCCGTGCTAGGCTCAGTAGTGTCTGCTCCATCGTTAGTAGTCTCTTCAGGAACCATCATTATGAATTTACCTAATTGCAGGACTGCTGTTATTAAGTCTTGAACCAGAGCATCTGGCAATGGCAATTCTGCATCCAAATCGCAAATTTGTCTAGGGTCTATGCTAGATTTAACAGCTATCTCTACGTCTTCAACCTTAACGCACTCTAGACCTAGCAAATACAATCTATTTACGTCAACACTATCAGCTCTATGACCTACCCTGTAAAAATATGGGTTCTTAGACGATGGAGTAGTATACTCATCCAT
>Ga0209833_1001028_pt1 | contig 19256 bp, 16 predicted proteins | sample COGITO_mtgs_1105_3_FD_184797 | JGI IMG/M metagenome (GOLD analysis project Ga0209833, IMG submission 184797) | Pelagic marine microbial communities from North Sea - COGITO_mtgs_110506 (SPAdes) (version 2) | ecosystem: Environmental > Aquatic > Marine > Epipelagic ... | reverse complement strand
ATTTCCATATACTGGATCGGCACAAATAACTGGTAGCTTTGGCTTAACAGGTAGTAGTGACACATTAATAAACACAAACGAAAAATTTATAATAAGTAACGCTTCAGTCCCAACACAAAGTTTATTTCAAGTAGACAACCAGGGAGTAGCAATATTTAGATCACGAGAAGGGTCTGATGGTGTACCACCAGTGGTATTAGGAGGATTGTATTTCTCTACTTCATCGGCTTTTATTGGAATAGAATAAACTTTAACAAAAGGTTTTATACGTATAAACGTAATTAAATTAATTTATAACAAACAAAAAAAACAAAAACTAAATGGCAACATGGAAAAAAGTAGTCGTATCCGGATCCGCGATATCGGCATTAAACAATGATGCAAACTATCTCCAATCAGGGGATACAGTAGCAGAATTAACGGGTTCATTTACTGGCTCTTTTACAGGAGATGGCTCAGGATTAACAGGGGTAGTAGCCTCTAACTCTAACACCTTAAATCAAGGTGGAGGTATTCAAACATTCAGTTATGATGGTTCAGCATCAGGAGTAACTGTAAAAGTAGATTCAGGTTCATTAGCTGGAAACGGTTTAGAAGCTGGGGCTGGGTTAGGAAATTTAGCAGTACAAGCTGCTGATTCTACAATTAATGTTGCTGCAGGTGGTATTAGTGTAGTTGAAGCTAATTTATCTGGTATTCCAACTACTGCACTTACAGCCGATGATATAACATTAGGTACTACAAATGTAACCTTAGGTGGAACAGCAACTTCAATAGCAGGTTTAACATTAACTGGAGCAGTAGTAACTGGTTCATTTAGTGGTTCATTTGTTGGAACAACAAACCTTCCAGATTTAACATCAGGTAATGGTTTAACAGGTGGTCCTTACGATGGAGCAGCAGCAGCAACATTTGCAGTAGAAGCAGATGGATCTACATTATCAGTAGGTGCTTCAGGAGTAAAAGTAGCAGATGCTGGAATTACAGCAACTCAAATTGCAACTTCAGTAGCAGGAGCAGGTTTAGCAGGTGGTGCTGGTACAGCATTATCAGTAAACGTAGATGATTCTTCAATTGAAATCTCTACAGATGCTCTAAGAGTAAAAGCAGCAGGTGTTACTAACGCAATGTTAGCAGGTTCAATTGCTAATGCTAAATTAGTAAATGATAGTGTAACACTAGGATCTACAGAAGTAGATTTGGGTGCAACAGCAGCTTCAATTGTAGGTTTAACTAGTTTAGAAGCAACATCTATTACAGGTTCATTTAAAGGAGATGGTTCAGAAATAACTGGAATCGCTTCAACATTAAGTACTGCAGGAGAATCTGGAACTGGAACAGTAGCATTAAAAACACAATCATTAACTATTGCAGCAGGCGAAGGTATTAATACAGTAGCTTCAGGTCAAACTATTACAGTTAGTGGAGAAGATGCAAGTTCATCTAACAAAGGTATTGCTTCATTCTCAGATAGTAACTTTACAGTTACAGCTGGAGATGTAGTGTTATCTAACGATGTTAGTATTAACCAAAACTTAGTAGTAAACAATAACTTAACAGTATTAGGTACTGCAAGTTTCCAAAGTACTGAAAACTTAGATGTAGCTGATAGATGGATTAGAATGGCTTCTGGTTCAAACACTGTAGGAGATGGTGGTCTTGCTATTCAACAAACTGGTCCTTTGGATGCAGAAGGATTTGGATACGATTCGGCAGTAGCTCGTTGGGGTGTAACAGGTTCATTTGACGCAGCACAAAGTGCAATCATACCAGATGCATTTATGGCATCAGTGGTAGAAGGAGCAGCAAGTGATCCAACTGCAGTAGTAGCTAAGTATACTAAAAAAGGTAATATCTTCGTTGGAGCCAACCAAGATATATACATATACTCTTAATTTTAACTCTTAATGGGTTTCAATTCAAAGCATATTGAAATAGGAAAGGCAGACTCTCGTGTGAGTCTGCCATCCTTATCTAAAGCAGACTGTCTATTACTTTTAGACTTAATTCGTAATTCTTCATTTAAAGGAGAAGATATGGAACCAATTTTCCATATAACCTTAAAGCTACAAAATATATTTACGGTTTTAGAAGAGTTAGAACCTTAGCTATTTATTAAATTTGCTAATTGTTCTCATATTTATAACAAAATAAATAATATATTCTTATGGCCAATTGGAGAGAACTCATACACAGCGGTTCATCTGCTATCCTTACTTCACTTAAAACAGACCTAGACGTAAATGTTAGTGGGTCATTATTAGTCTCAAAATCAATTATTGACACCGATGGTAATACTGGAACAATAGGACAAGTATTATCCTCTACTGTTACAGGTTCTCTATGGGTAGATGGGGATTCTGGTCCTCAAGGTACACAAGGTATTCAAGGAATAACTGGTAATATTGGTACACAAGGAACCCAAGGTGTTCAAGGAATACAGGGCATCCCAGGTATTCAAGGTATAACTGGTAATATTGGTACACAAGGAACACAGGGTATACAAGGAACACAAGGTGTTCAAGGTACCACAGGTGAAACAGGAGTTAAAGGAGAAAAAGGGGCACAAGGTATTCAAGGTACTATAGGTGAAGGTGTAGTAGGGGCCCAAGGTATTCAAGGCTTTACAGGTGTTCAAGGAATACAAGGTATTCAAGGTACACAAGGAGTAACAGGTCTTAAAGGTGAGGTAGGACCAAGCGGTACAGTAGTTGGTGGTACAGCTTATGGTGAAATAAGTGAAGTAGGAGGTTCTTCTATTTCAATAGGTACTTCATTTCAAGGATGGAACACAGGTGTACAAGGTAGATCCCTAGAATTAATATTTACTGCTAATTCTGGTACTACAGGTGATAGTTATACAGTCCCAACTAATTTTGGTGGTGATTATTTATTAAATGCTTCATACACATTTGAAGCTAATGGTGCTGACACTTTAACCTCTGCTGTATTCATAAATAATATTGAACAGACAACTACGACCACTTCTAGGGCTTTCCAAAATAATTCAAGAGGTTCATTTTCAATTACTGATATATTAAATCTAAGTGTTAATGATGTGGTTGATATTAGATTTAAAACAACAACTACAACTAGTTTTATCCCAATCAATATATCTTTTAACTTAAGCAAGTTAGTAGGTAGTGGTGAAAAGGGACAAAAAGGTGATGATGGTACTCAAGGAGCACAAGGTATTACTGGTACACAAGGTACGGATGGTTTACAAGGAATAACCGGAACACAAGGAATACAAGGTATTTCAGGTACTAATGGGTTAGATGGTGACAAAGGTCAAAAAGGTGAAAAAGGTGAGATTGGAGAAAAAGGTACTGATGGTGTAAAAGGATCACAGGGTATACAAGGTACAACAGGATTACAGGGTATAACCGGTATTAAAGGTAATGACGGTATAAAGGGCGATGTTGGTATTCAAGGCGTAACTGGAACGCAAGGTACGCAAGGTATCACAGGCATTCAGGGCTCTAATGGTCAAAAAGGAGCACAAGGTATAGCAGGAACAGGTGGAGATGAAGGTGCCCAAGGTCAAACAGGAATCCAAGGTATACAAGGTTTAATAGGAATTAAAGGGGAGAATGGTTCACAAGGTATTCAAGGTATAACTGGTGCTGGTACTCAGGGTACAACTGGTTTACAAGGTATAACGGGTACACAAGGAACACAAGGTACTCAAGGTATAAATGGTATTAAAGGTGAGATAGGGGTACAAGGTATACAAGGTACTCAAGGTATAACTGGTATACAAGGTGCAACAGGTACTAAAGGTACCCAAGGTATAACTGGTATACAAGGAACTCAAGGTATAGTAGGTGCACAAGGTATACAAGGTAATAAAGGAGAATTTGGTGAGAAAGGAGACTTTGGTCAAAAAGGTGATGAAGGTACTCAAGGTACGCAAGGTATTCAAGGACAAAAGGGTGAAGTAGGTATTCAAGGTATAACTGGTACACAAGGTACTAATGGAACACAAGGTACTATTGGAACACAAGGTATAACTGGTATTAAAGGACAAAAAGGTGAAGTAGGTACTCAAGGTACCACAGGTACCCAAGGTACAGATGGTGAAAAGGGTGCACAAGGTATAACTGGTACACAAGGTATACAAGGTATACAAGGTATACAAGGTACAACTGGTATCAAAGGAGCCCAAGGTATAACTGGTATTAAAGGAGCCCAAGGTATAACGGGTACACAAGGAATACAAGGTACTACTGGTATTCAAGGTATAACTGGTACACAAGGTATAACTGGTACTAAAGGATCTCAAGGTATAACTGGTGCACAAGGTACAGAAGGTAATTTTGGGGGTGCTACTTTTAATTACACGTTTGATACATCAACATCATCCGCAGACCCAGGACAGGGTAAAATAAGATTAAACAATGCTACTCAAAACGCATCAACCCTAGGATACATTGATATTACTGATGATGCTGGTGTCTCAATACAATCATTTTTACTATCAATAGATGCTGTAACCTCTGCTATAAAAGGATATATTAGAATATCAAATAGGTTAGATGCAACACAATTTATACTATTCGCAATATCAGACTTAACCGATAATACAGGATGGTGGACATTAGACTTAGATGAACAATCTTCATCCACAGCTAACCCTTTTACAAATAACGAAGATATAATTGTATCATTTACTACAGTAGGTGATAGAGGTAGCCAAGGTACAGAAGGTACTAAAGGTGAACCAGGTGGTGTAGGAGAAAAGGGAGAACAGGGTTTACAAGGTACACAAGGTATAACGGGTACAAAAGGTATTACAGGCGAAAAAGGAGGACCAGGTGAAAAAGGAGAAGTAGGTACACAAGGAATACAAGGCATCAATGGTACAAAAGGTACCACAGGCGAAAAAGGGGAAATTGGTACACAAGGTATTCAAGGTACTCAAGGTATAACTGGTATCCAAGGTACACAAGGTATAACGGGTACAAAAGGTGAAAAAGGAGGACCTGGTGAAAAAGGAGGAGTAGGTACACAAGGTATACAAGGTATAAATGGTACACAAGGTACAACTGGTACTCAAGGTACTCAAGGTATAACTGGTATCCAAGGTACACAAGGTATAACGGGTACTAAAGGAGGACCGGGTGAGAAAGGAGAACTTGGTACACAAGGTATAACTGGTATACAAGGAGCACAAGGTATAACTGGTACTAAAGGTACAACTGGTGCTAAAGGAGAAACCGGTACACAAGGAATACAAGGAACACAAGGTATTACTGGTACACAAGGTACTCAAGGTATAACGGGTACTCAAGGAACACAAGGTATTACTGGTACACAAGGTATTACTGGTACACAAGGTATTACTGGTACTAAAGGTATAACAGGACAAAAAGGTGGACCTGGTGAAAAAGGAGAAGTAGGTACTCAAGGTATACAAGGTACCCAAGGTATACAAGGTACTCAAGGTACAAATGGTACACAAGGTACTACGGGTCAAAAAGGTACAACAGGTACTCAAGGTATAACTGGTACCAAAGGTGGACCTGGTGAAAAAGGTACAACAGGTGTAGATGGAGCAGCAATACAAGGTAATATTGATAATAATATTATGACATCTATTGGTCAAACTGGTATAATATCAGGCTCAACCAAATATACCTTTGATGGCGATACAGTCCATTTAGAGGGAAATATGCAAATTGACCAACAAACCTTAACGGGTGCTAGTAATGTTACTTGGGATGTAACAAACGGTTCAAATGCTTCTCTCCTTTTAGGAGGTAATAGAACATTAGTAATGTCAGGTTGGGTACAAGGTGATACAGGTGTTGTATTAGTAAAACAAGGATCAGGTACAACTTACAATCTAACTCTACCAGCAAGTTCAGTTATTATAGGTAGTGGTACATATACAACTACAACTACTTCCAATGGAACAGATGTACTAGGTGTTTATTATGATGGTAGTAATTATTACTGGTCAATTCCTGGAGGTTCTGCTGGAGATAAAGGTGCAACTGGTGCCCAAGGTATTCAAGGTATTCAAGGTATAACAGGTGCTGGTACTCAAGGTGCACAAGGTATAACAGGAATATTACCTTTAGCAGGTACAACAACAAACGGAGTTATAACCTATGATGGTGATGGTACTGGTACTGTAGAAAGTTCTTTAACTTTTGAAACTACTCAAGGTTTATATGTGGGTGGTGATATCCAACTTAATGATGGATCTGATACAACATTATCAAGGTATTCATCAGGTATAATGGCGGTAGAAGGTAAACGAGTAGTAGTATCAGATAGTGCAGGTGGGAGTGGTAACTTTGTTAAATTTACTGGTACTAATACTGTTGATACTATTAGTAATGTAAACTATGTAGTGAATGGTGGGGCAGGTGCAGATAAAGTATTTATAACAGGTTCATTAGGAGTAGGTACTGGGGTTACTCTGGGTAACACATCAGGTGTAATCAAAGCAACTAATGATATAGTAGCATACGCTACATCAGATAAAAGGTTAAAAGAAAACATAAGACCTATCCCATGGGCCGTAGATAAAGTAAAACAAATAAACGGTGTATATTTTGATTGGATTCCATTATCAGAAGAAGAAGAAAAAACTATACACGGTAACAAAGGACACGATATAGGAGTAATAGCTCAAGAAATTGAAGAAATCCTCCCTGAATTAGTTACTACAAGAGATAACGGATATAAAGCTGTTAAATATGATAAAATTGTTGCTTTATTAATTGAAGCTATTAAAGAACAACAAAGTGAAATAGACGAATTGAAAAGAAAAGTAAATGAGTAATATAAACTTTTTTAGAGTATTACAATCTGGTGGTTTTGGTGGGTCATCTGGTGGTGAAATAGACTGGGATGATTTTACATTATCATTACATACTACTTCTAGTATAAATTCTTCTGATATAGATGTTAATTCTGATCAAACAGAAATATTTTTTGCTCCATATAATACTAAACGTATAGATGTATATGATTTCGATACAACAGGAGATGTAAGTGGTGGTTTTACATTTTCAACTACAGGTACTACCCTTAATAAGTGGGTTGGTGGTTTTCAATTTAATCCTACAGGTACAAAAGTATTTGCTCTAATGAGAGAAAACGCAGCTGGGGCTACTACAGGTATATATCAATATAATCTTACAACTGCCTGGGACACATCTACAATGTCATCAACTGAAGATGAATACGTTGCTTTTTCTACTTTAAATAGCAACATTAACACTGTAACTGGTAGAGCTTTTGCAATTGACGAAGATGGATTAAATATATATTTCTCTGCGTTTAACACTGGAGTTACTGGTCCATATTTATATAAATTACCCTTATCAACGGCTTTTGATTTAAGTTCGTATGGGACTATTTCTTCTGAAGAATCTTCAACAGCCTCCCAAGTGGCAATTTGTACTTTTAGCATTAATACTGACAAATATATAACTTATACACATATAAATTCTGGAGAAATCTTTAAAAATGGTATAGAAGATGCAGATGAAATTGATTCACAAAATAATCTTAATGAAAGGGTATATATTACTACAACCCCAGATAATGAAACATTTTTTGGTATGAGTAATTTTAACCCTGGAAGTGGTTTTGTTTCAGTTATATACCAATTTACAACTAGTTTTTAAAACATATTTTTTCTTAGTTACTACCTTACATTACCTTAATATGTATAACTATATTATAGGCCATAACGGAAGTGGGCTCATTTGAGTAACCAACCATAATAAAAAATATTAAAATGCCAAACTGGAAAAAAGTAATAGTTAGTGGATCTAATGCTTCACTAAACACTCTTCAATTATCAGGTACACCCATAGGTGCTACTGAAACCAATATACTAGTAGCGGATAGCTCTGGTAATATCAAATCAAGATCTGATCTATCCTTACAAGGAACAACAGGGCAAAAAGGACAAAAAGGTGAAATAGGTAACCAAGGTACAACAGGAACACAAGGTACAACAGGGACACAAGGTATAACCGGTATTAAAGGTCAAAAAGGTGAAGTAGGTACACAAGGAACAACTGGAACTCAAGGTACTCAAGGGACAACAGGTCAAAAAGGTGAAGTAGGTATTCAAGGTATTCAAGGTATTACTGGTATTCAAGGTACTACTGGTCAAAAAGGTGAAAAAGGTGAAGTAGGTAACCAAGGAACAACAGGTCAAAAAGGACAAACTGGAATCCAAGGTATAACGGGTATTAAAGGTGAAGTAGGTAACCAAGGTACAACTGGAACTCAAGGAACAACTGGAACTCAAGGAACAACTGGAACTCAAGGAACAACTGGAACTCAAGGAACAACTGGTGCCCAAGGTATTACTGGTACCCAAGGTACTATAGGTCAAAAAGGTGAAACGGGTACTCAAGGTACAACTGGTACACAAGGTACAACAGGACAAAAAGGTGTAACTGGTAGTCAAGGTATAATAGGTGCTAAAGGTGAAGTAGGTAACCAAGGTACAACAGGTACTCAAGGTACAACTGGTACACAAGGTATAACGGGTATTAAAGGTCAAAAAGGTGAAATAGGTACACAAGGTACAACAGGACAAAAAGGAATAAATGGTACTCAAGGTATAACTGGTACACAAGGTACAACAGGTCAAAAAGGAATAAATGGTACCCAAGGTATAACAGGTGCTAAGGGTGAAATAGGTACTCAGGGAACAACGGGAACACAAGGTACAACCGGTCTTCAAGGTACAACTGGTACTCAAGGTACTCAAGGTATAACAGGTCAAAAAGGTGTATTAGGGACACAAGGAACAACTGGAACACAAGGTACAACTGGTACTCAAGGTACAACTGGTACTCAAGGTACAACAGGACAAAAAGGTGAAGTAGGTGCTCAAGGTATAATGGGGCAAAAAGGACAAAAGGGTGAATTAGGTAACCAAGGAACAACAGGTACTCAAGGTACTACTGGTACTCAAGGTGCAACAGGTACCCAAGGTATAACAGGACAAAAAGGTGTAACTGGTAGTCAAGGGACAACAGGTCAAAAAGGTGAAATAGGTACTCAAGGAACAACAGGACAAAAAGGTGTAACTGGTACTCAAGGTATAACAGGAACACAAGGAACAACAGGCCCACAGGGTACGACAGGTCAAAAAGGTGAAATAGGTAACCAAGGAACAACAGGTCAAAAAGGACAAACTGGAATCCAAGGTATAACTGGTACTCAAGGTGCAACAGGGCAAAAAGGAATAAATGGTACCCAAGGAACACAAGGTATAACTGGTACCCAAGGTACAACAGGACAAAAAGGACAAAAAGGTGAAATAGGTGTTCAAGGAACAACTGGAACACAAGGTACAACAGGTACTCAAGGTACCACAGGTCAAAAAGGTGCAACAGGCGCTCAAGGTACAACAGGTACCCAAGGTATAACAGGCCAAAAAGGACAAAAAGGTGAAATAGGTGCTCAAGGAACAGATGGTTCATTTGGTGGTGCTACATTCGACTATACATTCGATTCAAGTACAGGTGGTTCAGATCCAGGAGCAGGAGATGTAAGATTAAATAGTACAACCCAAAATGCATCAACTTTGATGTATATTGATTCGACAGATGACCAAGGTTCAAACATAGATGAATTTTTAACAACTATAGATAATGTTACTTCCGCTATTAAAGGTCACGTTAGACTATCAAATAGAACAGATGCAGGACAATATATATTATTCAGTATATCCAATTTAACTAATAATACAGGTTGGTGGACAATAAATGTTAATGATCAAGCATCATCTACAAACTCTCCATTTACAAACTCAGAAGATGTAATTGTATCATTTGTTGCTACAGGTGATAGAGGAGAAAAAGGACAAAAAGGTGAAATAGGTGCTCAAGGTACAACAGGACAAAAAGGTCAAAAAGGTGAGATAGGTACTCAAGGTACTACTGGTACCCAAGGAACAACAGGTCTTCAAGGTACAACAGGTACCCAAGGTACTACGGGTCAAAAGGGACAAAAAGGTGAAGTAGGTGTTCAAGGAACAACAGGACAAAAAGGTGCAACAGGCGCTCAAGGTATACAAGGTATACAAGGAACAATAGGCCTTCAGGGTACAACTGGAACGCAAGGTACAACTGGAACACAAGGTACAACAGGTACTCAAGGAACAACGGGTGCTCAAGGTACTACTGGGCAAAAAGGTGTAACAGGGCAAAAAGGACAAAAAGGTGAAATAGGTAACCAAGGTACAACAGGAACACAAGGTACAACAGGAACCCAAGGTACAACAGGTCTTCAAGGAATAACAGGTCAAAAAGGTGTAACAGGGCAAAAAGGAGCTCAAGGTATAACAGGTCAAAAAGGTGCAACAGGTACTCAAGGGACAACAGGTACTCAAGGGACAACAGGTCAAAAAGGTGAAGTAGGTAACCAAGGTACAACAGGTACCCAAGGTACAACTGGTACTCAAGGTACAACAGGTCAAAAAGGTGCAACAGGTACCCAAGGGATAACAGGACAAAAAGGTGCAACAGGTGCTAAGGGTGCAACAGGTACCCAAGGGATAACAGGTCAAAAAGGTGCAACAGGTACCCAAGGTGCAACAGGTACTCAAGGAACAACTGGAACCCAAGGTACAACAGGACAAAAAGGTGCAACTGGGGCACAAGGTATAACAGGCCAAAAAGGTGCAACAGGTACTCAGGGTGCAACAGGTACTCAAGGGGCAACTGGAACACAAGGTACAACTGGTACACAGGGTACAACAGGACAAAAAGGACAAAAGGGTGAAGTAGGTACCCAAGGTACAACAGGACAAAAAGGTGCAACAGGTACCCAAGGTATAACTGGTATTAAGGGACAAAAAGGTGAAGTAGGTAACCAAGGTACAACAGGACAAAAAGGTGCAACAGGTGTTCAAGGTATAACTGGTATTAAGGGACAAAAAGGTCAATTAGGTACCCAAGGGACAACAGGACAAAAAGGTGCAACAGGCGCTCAAGGTACAACAGGTACCCAAGGTATAACTGGTACTCAAGGTACAACAGGTCAAAAAGGTGCACCTGGTGCTAAAGGTGCAACAGGCGCTCAGGGTATAACAGGTACCCAAGGTACCACAGGTCAAAAAGGTCAAAAAGGTCAAGCAGGTGCTCAAGGTACCCAAGGTATAACAGGTACTAAAGGACAAAAAGGTGAAATAGGTGTTAAAGGTGCTCAAGGTGCTCAAGGTACAACAGGTCAAAAAGGTGCAACTGGTGCTAAAGGTGCTCAAGGTATTACTGGTAGTCAAGGTATAACAGGTCAAAAAGGTGAAATAGGTGTTAAAGGTGCTCAAGGTACAACAGGTCAAAAAGGTGAAATAGGTGTTAAAGGTGCAACTGGTGCTAAAGGTGCTCAAGGTATTACTGGTAGTCAAGGTACAACAGGTATTTTACCTTTAACAGGTACAACAACAAACGGAATTATAACCTATGATGGTGATGGTACTGGTACTGTAGAAAGTGAGTTAACATATAATGGCAATTTAAACCTTTTGAGAGATGGGGGAGCAATTAAAATGCAACAAATATCAACAAGTGATTTTCTTCTAATTACTCGTGAACAATTGAATAGATTTGGTATATATTCTAGATCAAATACCACCACCTTTGGAGAATTTGCTATTTATGGTGAAACTAGTTTTGGGACACAACAAACCTATGCATTATTTTCTAATAGTGGTATGGAAGTGTCAACTATACAATTAGGAGACTCATCAGATACTACATTATCAAGATTTTCAGCAGGTATAGTTTCTATAGAAGGTAAACGAGTACCTGTTATAGATGCTGCATCAGGAGCAGGTCGTATACCCTACTATACAGGTGCAAACACAATGTCTGCAGGGTCATCAGATTTTACTTTTGAACCAGTTAAAGGAAATCTAACAGTTGAAAGACTAAATGTTGGACTTTCAGCAGGTACTAATGGTACTGATGGTTTAATTAGAGCTGAAAATGATGTAATAGCATTCGCTACATCAGATAAAAGGTTAAAAGAAAACATTGTCAATATACCTAATTCATTAGATAAAATTGAAAAAATAAATGGTGTAACATTTGATTGGAAACCATTAACAGAAGAAGAAATAGAAACCATACACTCAAATGAAGGACACGATGTAGGAGTAATAGCCCAAGAAATTGAAGCAATCCTTCCTGAGTTAGTTGAAACTAGACCAAATGGTTATAAAGCTGTTAAATATGAAAAAATTGTTCCTTTACTAATTGAAGCTATTAAAGAATTAAAACATAAAGTAGAAGCCTTAGAATCTAAATAAAACATTCCTTAGAACTATTAAATATAATTAGGCTACCTGAAAAATAGTTATTATATTATAATAACAAAATAAAACTAAGTGATAGATAATTTAGCAAAAATAGCAATAAATAATGGAGGTTCTATTTCCCCACTAATAATCCCGGGGGAATTAACTGATGGTACTGGGTTGTGTAATGTTTCTCTTTTTGAAGAAGAAAATGGAGACATTATAGCTAATATTAGACACGTCCATTACACTTTATATCATAGCGAATTTGACCAAAAATTTAACTGTAAGTGGGGAGTTTTAGCCTACTTAAATCCTGAAGATGACATCCATCTTATTACAGGAAATTACTTATGTAAAATCAACCTTGATACCCTAGAAGTTGATTCTTATCAAAAAATAGATACATCAAAAAACGACATAAAACCCATCTGGGATTTTCATGGTCTAGAAGACGTTAGGGTTTTTAGATGGGATAAAAAATTATATGTTTGTGGTGTACGTAGAGATGTAAAAAATGATGGAGAGGGAAGAATGGAACTCTGTGAGGTTGAATGGGGTAAAAATATTTGTATAGAACAAACTAGAGATAGAATTGAAGTACAACCACATACTTATTTAGAAAAAAATTGGATGCCTATTTTTGATATGCCTTTCCATTTTATAAGGTGGGCTAACCCTTTAGAAATAGTTAAAGTTAACCCTGAAGACAAATCTACAGAAGTTGTTAAAACTGGTATACTTAGTATAATATCTAGTGAAACTGTTATATCAAAGGATGAAAAAATTAAATTACCTTTAGGCTTAAGAGGAGGTTCACCTGTAATACCCTTTGGAGAAAATGGGGATAGAATGTGTATAACCCATGAAACCGATTTCTTCCACCACCCAGGTATGAAAAAAGATGCCCATTATTATCATAGATTTATAATATGGGATAAAGATTGGAATTTAAAAAGTTTATCCCAACCATTTAAATTTATGGGAGCTATGATTGAATTCTGTTGTGGTCTATTAGTAAAGGACAACAATCTTATTATTAGCTATGGCTACCAGGATAATGCTGCTTATATTTTAAAAATGCCTATTAATTTATTAAATAAATTAGAATGGGAAAAAGGATTACTATATGGATAAATTAAAAAAATATTTAAATGTTTATGTAAATGATCCTTTAGATCCTTATATTAACGCCATGTTAGGGGAAGAATATGAATTAATAGGTCAAGGTGCTGCCGCACTATCATATTTTTTAAGAGCAGCTGAATTGTTACACGATAAAGACCCCGAAATGACTTATTGTTGTTTATTAAAAACTTGGAAACAAATACATAATACTACTAGAAGAGAACAATGGGAATTAGGACAATTACAGACAGCTGTAGCTTATTTACCTCAACGTCCTGAAGCTTACCTACATTTAAGTTTACACCACAGTAAAAAAGAAGAATGGAAAGATTCTTATATGTATGCTTGTTTAGGACTTTTATACCAAAATAAATCACCACTATATTATGACATTCTATACCCAGGAGATTATATGTTACTTTTCCAAAAAGCATTTACTAGCTGGTATATAGGTCAAAGAAAAGAATCTAAAAAATTATGGACTATATTAGGAAATATGGAAAACATCTTACCAGAGCACATGAAAATCATTCAACATAATATTAAAACATTAGGGGAAGATACAGATATTTTAAAATCTAATATAATACATTTATAATTAAATACAAATCATATGAATTGGAAATATAAAACTACCCCAATGGAAGATATAACACAGTTCCCAGATAATACTTTTGGGTTTGTCTACATGACAACACACACCCCAACTGGGAAGTCTTACATTGGAAAAAAAGTATTATTTCATAATAAAAAACAAAAAATAGGTAAAAAAGATCTAGCCAAATTGCAAGGAGTAGTAGGTCGACGACCCTCATATAAATTAGTAGTTAAGGAGTCTGATTGGAAAACTTATTATGGTTCCCAAAAAGATATAAAACAACTATTATCTGAAGGTAAAAAAGATGAATTTGAACGTACTATTTTAAAATGTGTAGAGACTAAAAAACAACTTACATATTTTGAAACTAAATATCAAATGCTCTATGAAGTACTAGAAAAACCAGATGACTTTTATAATGATAATATTTTAGGTAAGTTTTTTACCAAAGATTTATCTAATCTAGAATTCATAAGTCTCGTGGAGAACACAAAATAATTTCATATATTACCACTTATGGTAAACCAGTTATTAGTTACATTAGTAAATTCAGTGCTGGGTTCAGGTAAAGCTACAGCAAGGAATAACTATGCTTATCATTGTCCCTTATGTAATCACCATAAACCTAAGTTAGAGGTTAACTTAACTGAAAATAGGGAAGGTAAAAACCAATGGCACTGTTGGGCTTGTGATGCTCGAGGTACTACAATATATAATTTATTTAAACAATTAAAAGCAGGTGCTGATAAATTTAAAGAATTATCATCTTTAGTTAAAACATCTAGATCCATTAAAGAGACACAAGTTGTGTCTACCGTTGTATTACCTAATGAATATATTAGCCTAAATAACGTTGATAACAGCGATATAATGGCTAGACACGCGCTCGCGTACCTAAATAGAAGACACATTAGTAAATACGATATAATCAAGTATAATATAGGTTATTGTAAGGAGGGATTATATAAAAATATGATTATACTTCCCACATATGATGTAGATGGTAGGTTAAATTATTTCACTGCTCGTTCTTTTGAAAGAGAACCATATGTTAAATATCGAAACCCCCCAGTAAGTAGAGACGTAATACCTAATGAACATTTAATAAATTGGAATATACCAATCATATTATGTGAAGGACCATTTGATGCTATTGCTATAAAAAGAAACGCAATACCCTTATTAGGTAAAAATATACAAAACAGTTTAATGAAGAAAATAGTTACTTCATTAGTAGATAAAATTTATATTGCATTAGATAGGGATGCAATAAAACAAGCTTTGAGGTTCTGTGAGAAGTTAATGGCAGAAGGCAAAGAAGTCTATCTTGTAGATTTACAAGATAAGGATCCGAGTGAAATGGGTTTCGAAAATTTCACAAAACTTATTCAAAAAACAGTTCCACTTACCTACTATGATTTAATGGAGCAAAAACTATCATTATGATAAAAAAATCTTATAAAAGATTATTAGAAATTTCAGATGACTACCAACAAGTTACAATGCCTGATTCAAGGTATTATAGACGTAATGGTAATTATTACCCCTCAGTAACTCATGTTTTAAGTTCTTACCCAAAAGGTAAATACTTCGAAGACTGGCTTAAAAAAGTAGGTTACAGTGCGGAATGGATTGTTAAGAAAGCAGCAGAAGAAGGAACCTTAGTCCATGAAATGATTGAAGACTGGTTAAATGGGGAAGAAATTACATTTTTATATAAAGATGGTAACCCTAAAATGCCTGCTCACGTATGGCAAATGTTCCTTAGATTTGTAGATTTCTGGGAGACTTACAATCCAACATTAATAGAAGCAGAAGTACATTTATTTTCAGATAAAATTAAAGTAGCAGGTACCTGTGATTTAGTATGTGAAATTGAAATAGATGGTAAAATGGAACGCTGGATTATAGACTTTAAAACATCTAACCATTTACAAACAACTTATGACTTACAAGGAGCAATCTATGCTCAATGTTACGAAGAATGTTATGGTAAAAAAATTGATAGAGTAGGTGTTTTATGGTTAAAATCTAAATCTAGAGGTGAAGATAAATCAGGTAAACGTTTAAAGGGTAAAAATTGGGAAGTGTATGAGTCACCTCGTACTCAGGAAGAAAATATAGAAATATTTAATCATGTTAAAGCATTATTTGATATTGAAAACCCTAAACCAAAACCATACACAAACACATTCCAAACAACATCTAAAAGAAAACTTTAAAAGTAATGCACGGGAGGCGTGGCTTCCCGGGCTAGGATTCGTATATTTACCATGTTGAGCAGTTAAGCACAACATTTAAAACAATTAAGGTTATGATGAGTCCAGAAAGTCTTTACATTGCAGAATTAGAGTATCACAAGTTTGAAGAGATTATGAATACAAAAGAGTACATCTCAAAAGAGGAGTATGATTTTTGTTTTGCATATGACAAAGATATTAGTAAAGATATGTTTTATATAGGTGATTATAGTAAATTAGGTGATTACTTAAATCTTAGAGTCTATTCAGAGCAGGCCCACCACGAGGCTGTTTTACAGATGGAAATAGGTGGATAAAAATAATGCGCGGGAGGCTTGGCTTCCCGGGCTATCTTTCGTATATTTACATATAAGTGAGACACGAAGTTTCATTTATTAATTTAAAACAATTAAGGTTATGATGAGCCCAGAAGAAGTTTATTTTGCAGAACAAGAATTCAATCGATTTGAAGAGATTATGAATACAAAAGAAATCATTACAAAAGAGGAGTATGATTTTTGTTTTGTATATGACAAAGATATTAGAGAAGATACTTCTTATCTTGGAGATGGTGAATATTTAAACCTAAGGGTTTATAGTGAACATGACCACGAAAAACGTGGAGAAGATGATGTGAATAACTGGTAGAAACAATACACGGGAGGCTTGGCTTCCCGGGCTAGGGTTCGTATATTCATAGGGTATTAATAATTAAAAATTAAGGTTATGTCAAGTATTAAAGAAATTATTGAAAAAGGAAATGCTAAGTTTACTGTAAAAGGAATTACTGAGTACCGAAGAGGTGGTGAAGATAATGAGTACGGTGATTTTCCAAAAATATTTAGAGTTAATGAAGAGGGTGATGCTATTTTTGAAGATTCACGTTTATTTGGTAGAGGAATGAATGTTACCAAATTAGGTCCTACTTGTATTACGTTGTATGATTACAATATGTTAGGTAAAAAAACAGTAGGTAAAATTAGTTATAAAGACATTACAATTATAAATGAGACTAAAGACATTCCAGGTTTTGAAGGAACATTAGAAGCATTAAACGAACTCACAATTATAAAATAAAGGTTATGAAAAAAATAGTATATTTACACGGTTTAGAAAGTAAATCAGGAGGTTCAAAAGTGTCTTTCCTAGCAGAAAAAGGTATGATTTATGCACCTAATATGGATTATGTGACATTAGATTTAAATGAATTTATCCTTACTTTAGGTATGCCTGATTTAATTATAGGCTCTAGTATGGGTGGTTATGTTGCTGACATCATTGGTTCTCAGTTAGGAGTTGATGTTTTATTATTTAATCCCGCTTTATCCAATCATAACAGAACAGTTATAAAAGAATTTAATGTGGATTATGGTTCCCAAAAATATAAACGTACAATTGTTTTAGGTACTGAAGATAATGTTATTGATCCTGAGGTAACTAAAAAATTATGGTCTGTATATGGTAACCATGCTAAGTATGATGAAGTTGAAGGTATGGGGCATAGAACGCCACTTGATGTTTTTATCAATATGTATAATAAACATATTTAATTATGATAAAATTAATAGATCTATTAAATGAAATAGATATACCTAAAAATAAGTGGGTTACAATACCATCCCCAGAATTAAAAGACTATGATGATGAAATTTTTAAATTAATTTCTACAGCATATGCTCCAATTGGTGGGCACCCTAATTACACATCCCCAGATAATGTAGTAGGTAGCGAATCAGACGCAGAATATGAGGCAATAGACTTAGATGATGACCCAGAAATAGATGCTATATCAGTTGTTAAAAATAAACCAGCAGGTAAAAAGTTTGTAGCGACAGGACATGATAATACTAAAGCTTCTAGAAGTAAAGTAGTAAATCACAAAGCAGATAAACTAAAATCAAGTGGTTACTTTATAGAAGTGTCAGGTAAACTAATTGATATACTAACTGCAAAGGGAGTTGAACCAATTGACAATGAAGAAGTAGTACGTAAAGTACTTAAAGGTAAAGATATTGAATGGTTAGGTAATGGTCAATATAAAAGAAAAATAGGTGGAAAGTTATTCACTAAATCATTAATGGGAAAACCGACAGTATGATAAGTTTAGTACAATTATTAAAAGAAGCACAAGGTAACCCAAAAGCGATTATCTTAGCAGGAGCACCTGGAGCGGGTAAAGGATATATTTTACGTGGTTTAGACTTAGGAGGTTTAAAAGTAATGAATATAGATGATATTTACATTAATATGCTTAAAAAAGCAAATGTATCATTAGATTTAAAAAACGCAACACCTGAAGAAAGAAGTGAACAAGCTAAACAAATGGCGGCTGCAAATAAAGAATTTAAAGGTAATGTACAAAGTACTATTGAGGGTAAAGAATCATTTATACTAGATGGCACAGCAGCTTCAGTTAAATCCACAACAGCCTTAAAATCAGAGTTAGAAGAAGCGGGGTATGAGGTATTTATGCTTTATGTTTATACTGATTTAGAACGTTCATTAATGCAAAATCAAGATAGATTTGAAAAATCAGGAGGTGAAGATAGAAGTTTAGCACCTGCTATTGTAATGAGAACATGGGCTGGGGTAACTAAAAATTATGATACATACAAAAACCTATTTGGTAATAACTTTGTATCTGTAGCCAACACTTTAGAAGATGAAAAATTAAGTGATTTAGACTCTATAGTAGATAAATATCTTAAACCCTTTACACCTAAAGGTACAAAACCTAAGGATGCAAAAGCACAGGCTAGATCGGATAAAGCTAAAGCAGCTTTAAATCAAGAATTAAATATTTTACTATCAGATGAAGGAGTAAAAGATATTATTGACAACTCAGTCTCTAAAGAAGAAGCACAATCCAAAATAAAGCAATTTTTATCTTAATGAGTTTAACAAGTTATTTAATAGAAGGATTACTACCAGAAGAAGAAAAGAAAAAGGTAGTGGCAGTATATGGTGGTGGTTTTAAACCACCCACTTCGGGTCACTTTGAAGT
>Ga0209833_1000982_pt1 | contig 19796 bp, 26 predicted proteins | sample COGITO_mtgs_1105_3_FD_184797 | JGI IMG/M metagenome (GOLD analysis project Ga0209833, IMG submission 184797) | Pelagic marine microbial communities from North Sea - COGITO_mtgs_110506 (SPAdes) (version 2) | ecosystem: Environmental > Aquatic > Marine > Epipelagic ... | reverse complement strand
AGGGAATTTAAAATTTATTAAATCTAATCTTGTTTTGTACTCTGGTTTTAATCTTTGTAATAATTTCATAATGTATTGTTTTAAATGTTCTATGCAAATATAAAACAAATAATTCAATAAAAAAAATAATAAACAAAAAAAATAGTTTTAAACAAAAAAAACCACCCTTTTACAGAGTGGCTTAATTTGGTTATGACAACCTATTAAAAACAAAAACAATACTCTACAAATATACGTTAAGTATCTAGTTCTTTAATTAACAATTCATATTTATCTATTAACATTTCTAAATCAGTATTATCTAGTTTGACGGTCTTATTAGCCTCAATATGTAATTCATCAGCTAATCCATCATAATATGTATTATCTAAATTACGAGCAAATTTAAACTGCTCTCCATACCTAAAAACATTGCATCCTGCGCATTGAACTTGACAATTTAATTCGTGCCACCTTGTAGAATAATGTTTACGGCTTTGGAAATGACCGTTTTGTAATTTTTTCCAATGATCCTGTTTACCACAAGTAAAGCATTCAGATACATCATTAATAGATTTTCTACGTCTTATATATATACTAAAAACTTTATCTAATTTATCTACTAACTTTTTACGTTGTGTTCTTTTTGCCATTTGATTAGTTCACCTAAGTCTTATATTTTATTTAACTTTTTATATCTATTTATTTTGTATTTGTTTTTTTTGCCTTTAAGGGCAACAAAACATTTAACTAAATGTCTAGTTTTAATAAAAAATTCAAAGTTATATATTTTATTTTGAAAAAAAAAGAAAAAAGTAATTTATTTTTTAAAATGCTTTGTAATCTTTTCAGCAGAGCGCATTCCAAAATAACCACCATAAACCAAAAGTAATAAAGAACTAAGTAAATCAATCCATTCAGGCGCTATTTTAAAGCCGTCTAATGAACTGTCAAGAATGATGTAAACAAATAGTGTAACGGTTAAGAAAGCGAGCGTTAAAGGTCTTATATTGCGCGTTAAATAACTGTCTGTGTTATTATCTGAAATCCATCTTTTTGTGGTTTCTTGCATTTCTATTTTATCGAAGTTTAATTCTTCTAATAAAAGTTGTTTATCCGCTTCACTTAAAGCGGTATCTGTACTTATTTTATTTGCCAATAATTCTAAAGCCTCAATTCCTGTGACGTTTGACGCTATTTTTAAAAGTTCTGGTGCAACTTCTTTACCTTGCTTTAATAACCAACGCAAGGCGTCGCCTACCCTTGTAGTTCCGTTTTGTTCTTTGTATTTAGGCATTATTCCAACGTGCTTTAATGTTGCTTCTAATATCGTAATGCGTAAAAGATTTGTACATTCCTAAACCGCCTTGTAATATTTCACCAGTTCGCATAAGGTCGTCTAAATAATCGTAAGTATCTAAAACAGGATCAAGTCCATTAATAACGATGTCAGCAGCTTTACCTAGTAAGTGTTGAGAGTTTTCAGAGCCGCCAACCGATTTATTATGCACTTGACATCGATAACCACTATTAATCGTTATAGGCATAGCAACGTTATCCCTAACATATTGTAATTGGTTTGCTAATTTAGTAACGTTAGCTAAAACATCTTCGGGCATTTCGCATCCGCATTTGCAATCAAACTCGCTTTGTTTAAAGTTTTTAGTCATTCTTTTTTTTGTGCGTTTCATATATCTTTTGAGCCGTATATCCTATGGATAGCAATAAAAGTATAATTTTTAAACTGTTTTCTATATGCGTAAAGCTAACACCAAAAGTGATGGCGTTTAAAATTCCTATTCTCAAATCTTGTACTGTCATTATATTTTATTTTCTAAATACGAAAGACCAAAAGTATGTAATCCTTCATTGTCTAAATCAATCTCATAGGTTTTCCAACCGTACGGATTTTCTTCAATATCAATCCAAAGAACATCTAAACGATAAACACCATAAACAGGGTCTTTTATCATTACACCGTTTTCAAATTCAGCATCTTCTTTAATGACACTCCCCAAGTGAGTAATAATGTGTTTATAAGTTGGGTGTTTAATTCCATCAACATCAGCTTTATGAGGTAATCCTTCAATTTTTGATAGAGCCTGTTCTTTACTTTTAAATTCGTATTTTCCTACTTTCATTATATTGTTGTTTTTTGTATCGCTTGTGATTCAGAAATAACCTCATCAAAATATTGAATATTATTTACTTTCCCGAAAAAATTACTATACTGCTGCCCATTTGCAAAACTTATTCTATCCTGTTGAACAGGAACAAAACCAAGATTTGTTCTAGTACCCACCAAAGCGCCATTTATAAATAATTTAAAATAGTTTACATCCCAAGTAGCTGCAATTTTAATAGTGTTTAACCTATCAAAACCGCCTATTAATATATCTGCAACGTTATTTCCATTTGCTATAACCCTAGCCCTTAATGAATAAGTTTGACTTAATGTAGGTTCTGGTGCAAATATAAATTGAACCGCATCATCATCATCATCGGTTGAAATTGATATCATTGATTCTGCAACGGTTTCTGTAAACTCAACTTCCTCGAGTTCAACAAAAAAAGAGCCAGATAAATTGTTACTAAAAATATCACTTTCCGCGTCATAACAAAATTCATTTCCCTGTGTTACTAAAGAACCTTCTGTTTTTATAAAACTATGTGACAAACCTTGTGGATTTAAATACCCATTATAGGGCAGTATTTCAGCCATTGGAAGTGCTATTTGAAGCCTAGCCCCACTTCTCTCTTTTGGTTGTATTTCAAAAGTGCAATCATTATATCCAGTCGTTAAAACGGATAATTCTAATCTATACCAACCATTGCTTGCTTTTATAACTCGTGTTTTTTCGGGTGTCCAGAGATTACTAGAATCTTCAAGTGAAAGTTGTTCGTTATTAAAATCAAATTTCATAGTTACTCTATTGCTCAGAGTGTCTTTTAGTCTTATATAGCAAAGATCATCGTAAGATACTATCCTTTTTACATAAACAGAAACAGTTGCATATCCCCTAACATAACCATAATTTCCCCAAAATTGTTGTTTTATACCAAAATCCCCACTTGTAACTGTTCCATTATTTGTAAGAACAAAACCTTTGTTTTGATTTGTTGGATCTTGTGCTATTTGTAGAGCAGAAATCCCACTTGTTTGCCATATCCCTAAATTTATACCGCTAATTAAGTTTTCATTCCATAAAAGTCGGCTCGTTGCGGAACGCTCTAGCCACAAAGTAGGACAAGTTTTCCTATCCTGCCAATCCAACCTAACATCGTAAGTACTCTCTAAAACCGTATCTTCTGGTGTTACATAGGCCGGTGTTAATGAGGTTCTCCCTGCTGAAAAATCAGCGTTTGGTGAAGCCGTTGGAAGTATTGAATAAACTTTTTGAGATTGTGGATATCCAAACTTTTTATAGGCTGCTGGAATCATTACAAATTTAGGATCTATCATAATTTTATCTTTCTGTTATTATTGAGGTGCTCGCACAATACCACCATTGACCATTTGCTTGAAATCTTAATGTTACTGTTTCGCCTATATTAATAGGCACTTCTTGACCGAAATTAAATATTACCGATTCTCTTACATTTGTAGAATAAGGCTCAAATTTAGTGGATTTTAAAACTCCATTTACATAAACTTGTAATTGCGCTAAATACCCACTTGGATTTTGTCTAGTTGAATAAGGCATTGACGCCATCATAAATTTACTAAAATAACCATTGTAAGGGACCGCAATACCTCCATAAGCGTAAGGGAATGTGGTGGTCGCCCCTGTACCATAAAGAGTATAAAAACCAGTTCCACTAATATAGTGCCTCCAGTGAACGCTAAGTTTTTGACTTGTATGTCCTCTTTTAACGGCTTCTGAACTTGCCGACGCTATTACATTTGAAATCATTACTTTCTGTATTTAAGTTTCATTTCATTATAAAATCTTTTAGCATCTTCTTCATTTGCCTTTAATCCTATATATTTTTTTAAACGTTTAACGTTTATTTCTTTTACTTTGTACCTCATAAAACCCAACCATTGAAAACGGTGTCCGTATCTGGACTTATATCGTTGTCGCTATTGCTTGTATATTCAGGGAATTTAGATTGGTTGAAACATAAATAATCCACTAACCTTGTACTGTAATAGTTTGCGTACTCCCTAGCTTTACCGACTAAATAATCAACTTCGTTTTTATTAACGTTTTCAGCCGTTTCGCTTGAATGCTTAAATACGCCACCGTTCTTGATTTGATACGCTGCAAATGGAATATAATTAACTTGAGCAAACCATATAAGGGTTGATTGAATATAGTCGTTTACAAGGGCTAAATAATCGCCTGTTAAAGTGCTATTTTCAATATCGGTGCTTATTCGGTTATATAAATCCGTACCTAGTAAGTTTTGTATATCAATTTCTTGACCTAGTTTTATGAATTGTATAAATTTATCAGTATCTACATTCCCATCTAAAATAGAATTGCGAACTAAGTCCGTTCTTGATATAAATAATGCTGTTGCCATTTAGTTTTTGAATTTCATTTTGTTCCAATATTCAGCCGTATAACCTTTATACTTCATATCCTTTGGTGCTACTGGTACCTTTTGAGCATTTTTAGGCATTTTAAAACCTTTGCTTTTAGCTTGACCGCTTGTTATTTGGCTTTTTTTTCCTTCTTTAATTTGATAAGTCTTTCTAAACCATTTATGATTACATCTTGCACCTCCTTTATACAACCATATTGAATAGGTATCAGAACCGCCTTTACCAAAACCGCTATTTACCGCCTTGTTTCCCATCGCTACGATGTCCTCTTTACGGTAAACCTTTTTAGCCCCTACCATTTTAGAACAAAACTTTCGACTATTTGCTCCCGCTTTTTCTGGTGCATAGCTATATCTTACTAGAAATTCAACACCTTTTTGGCTATCTTGTTTTGATTTACCGTCTTGTGTGCTTTTTTCGTTTGGCTTTGCATTTCCTGTGCTTACAAAATTCCAAACCTTAGATAATAAAGATTGTTTTGGTTTTGTGTTTAAGTCTGTAATTACTTCGTCAAGTTCATCGTTTAATTCATAATCAACCTCGCTTTCATCCACTAAATCATATTCAGCTAATAGTTCATCTTCTGTTTGTCCTAAGTCGATTAATTCATCAGCAATATTACTACCTAAGTCATCTGGTAAATCTTCGCTTAATTTAACCCCTGTTTCTTCTTCTCTTGTTTCAGCGTCCTCAACGTTTTCTAAGTCTGTAAATTCTAACGGTTGAAGCGTTTTAAAGTATAATTTAAGGCTCATTTGATTAAATGCTAATATACTATCAAAAGCATCTATTAAAAGCATCTGGAACGGTCTTATAACGGTGTTATCCATTAATGTACTTGCAGTTTTTAATTCTTCTGCATTATTACCCAAACCACTTGAATCTTTAATACCTAAAAGCATAGGACTAACAACCCTATGAGATACCATTACTTTTTTAGAACTTTCATCAGAAAGGAATTGATACTGTTGGTGTGCTTCGCTTAGTTGTATAGGCTCAATCGTTGCTGCACTTTCTGGATTGTCGTTAAAAGCTAGTATAAATTTACCTGCATTACTTGAACCGCTAAACTTTTGATATATAAGATTTTCTAAGGCTTTGCGTTCTTCTGCATTTGGTGTGCCATTATTCATATTAATCAACATCGAAGGCGCTAAACCGTTCAGGATATTGTTTAAATGATAGTTGCTTATTTCTTGCTCTAATTCGGCATATTGTAAACCCCCTGCATAATCTGGACTTGAATAATATTTATATCCTGCTCTGTAAGGCTTTACATATATAATTTCTATGTTTTCCTTGCTGCTTCCAAATGCAGGAATTCTAGTTGTTTGATTTACGTTCTTAACCTTTGACCAATCATCTGAATAATAATATCCTTGAATTTCACCTTTTTCATTGCATTTTTCAGCTCTTAAATTTTCAATTGGAATGTGTTCAACTTGTGCGATTGTTTTTCTATCCTTAGAGTAAATGACTTGCATAGAACATTGCCCCATTAATTTAAGGTCATAACATAATTTACGAACCATATCTTTATGAAACAAAGAAATCATTTTAGCGTATTGCTCTGGCTTTTTATTTGAATTTAAAGCATCCAATCCACGACCGTAAATCATCTCGCTAATACCGTTTATAATAGCGTTGTTTGTTGGACTGCCATTATAACGGTCTATTAAATACTTAAAATAATTATTATCAGCACCATAAGAAACCCAATCTTTGTTTGATTTCTCAACAATATCTGGAGTTGTGTAGGTACTTAAATTTACTATCCTTAAATCGTTCATATTTATATTATTATAAATTCGTTATCCGAACTTTCTTCACTTATATATTGGTCTTTATTAACACTATAATATTCATCATTACTTTGGTTAATAGCTTGGTCGGTGCAAAAAATCTTATCTTTATAAATTATATTGTTTAAATAACTAACTTCTAAAATATAAAAATCGCTTTCAGTTAAAGAACCAAAAACCGCATCAAAAGAAATATAATTACCATCAATAACCGATGTAGCATCAACTGTAATACTTTTATTTGTACTTTCGCTCGTTAATTTTAGGTTCAATGTACCTACTGTAAATTCTCTTGGAATTATCTTAAAGGTTTTATTACCGCTTGTGTTAATTAACTTCATATTAATATATAAATAAAAAACAAATATTTTGTATTGTGTAGGTATAAAAAAAGGGCTATCCGTTAAGATAACCCTAATTTATAAGCAAAAGTACTATTTAAGCCGTTGGATCAATTTGAACCGCTGAAGCATCAGCAGTAATAACCGCAGGCGTCACAAAGTAAGGCGGTGCAGTTTCCTGTGCGTTAACCGTTAAAGTATAACCCGTGAGGTCAGCCATTCCGGCTCCCGTTACTATTGTTCCACCGTTTACATCGCCACCATTTTCAAGTCCTACTAAAAAGAAATTACCGTTATAATCTTCAACGGCAACGTGTGGACGTGCGTGTGCGATTAATTTTAATTCTTCTTGTGTAGCTTTATCTTGAAAAGTTAAAGTCATATTAAGCGTTGTGTCGTAGAAAGTTGTTCCGTTTTCACGACTTGAAGTAATTGCAGTTTCCATTGAACTGTTACCTTTTACGTCAAACTGAAACCACGTTGGTGTTCCTGCTACGGCAGTTATTTCGCCTGCCACGATTGTCGCGTCTCCTAAAGTTCCGTAATCTGCAAAGTAAATGGTTTTAATCCCACCAACCGCTGATTTACAAGGTACTTTACGACCGCTTGTTATTAAACATCCCATATTTTAAAGTTTTTTTAAATAAAAAAGGGTAGGCAGAACCCACCCCTTTAAATTTGATTAGTTAATTAATTATACTGTCGTTCTTAAAACGATATCAGTTACTTGTGCATACTGAACTCCTGCCGTAAATCTCATTACTACTCGTACATTTTGAGAACCGTCATTTTCAGCCATATCAATCACTCGTACTTCGTTTAAATCTGAAGTTAAGCCTGTGCCGAAGAATAAATTTGATTTTTCAGCTGCAATTATCGTTCCTGCATTTGCCCCTCTCGCTGCTACAACTGGAATTCCATCAAAGTATAAAGAACCTAACGATTGGTTATTTCCTTTGTTTTCGTATCCGTTTGCACCTACACCACCAGATTGGAATCCACCAAGTGCTCTTGTATAGGCTCTTACAACGTCAGATGCTGCATAGATAATTAAATCTTCAGAACCATAAACGGCAGTTGGAATTGCGTCAGTTACCGCACCTAAAAATCCAATTACATTGTCAGCATCTACGGCTGCTCCTGTTAATTCTTGCGCTGCAGGAAGGTCAGTATCGGCTGCTAATAAAGTTTCAAACCCATCAAATTGACCGCTTGTTGCAGTTGTTCCGGACCAAATATTTTTTTCAGTTCTATCGGCTACCTTAGAAGCGACGTGAGCTAAAACGAAATCAGCAAAGTTTGGTGCTAAGCTATCAAATGCACTAAAGCCCATTTGTTCAGCTTCCCAAGAATCGTGAAGTGTCTTTTTACAAATATCAAGATTTACTTGAAATTCTTTTGGTTCAAGAATCGCTTCTGTTAAAGTTAAAGTTCCTGCATCTGTTTGAAAGTCGCAAGTTGCATCTTTTACGATGTCATCAGTTGCTGCTTTTTGAATTACAGATTTGTACTTTACATTTGGCATTACGGTAATTAAACCTTTATCCAATGTGTCAGCAGATAGTAAAGCAGCAGCAATGTATTTGCCACTAAATTCACCTGCATAAGTTGTTGTTAATGATACACTCATTTTATTTAATTTTTAGTTGTTATTAATTATTTAATCTTGCCATTACTCGGTCAATGGTTGTGCTTTTTCTGTTTGGAGAAACACTAAATTTCGAGATGTTTTTATTACCTTCTGGGTTTGAAACGATAGGCTCTGCACTTGGCTTTGCTAATTCTTTTTCAACGCTTAATTCGTGCTTAGAAAGTTCTTCGGTTAAAAGGTTTCCAACTTCTTCGCTCAAATCTTCTTTTGGTTCTAGCATAGCTTTGATTTCTTCAACCAAAGACTTCACTTCTTCCAATTCTTCTTTAGTAGCATAAGTCACTTCTTCTTCAGCTGCTTCAACCTCAACTTCTTCTTCTTCGGTTTCTTCAACTTCTTCTTCAGCTTCTTCTTCTTTGATTTCAGATATAACCCCTTCTTCAACCACTACTAATAATTTACCGTCCTCCAATGAATACTCGCCTATTGGTAAAGCAACTTTTTCATCTTCTGTAACGATAAACACTTCAACACCTGACTCAAAAGAATCGGCTTCAATTACCGTTCCATTGTCAAGTTTAGCTTGTTCTAGCTTAACTTCCTCGTTAAGATTTAAAACATTTTTGATTTGTTCAATCACTTTGTTTGATTTCATACTTATATATAATTTAGATTAATTTAATTTGTATTTTCGTTATGCTTTTTTCTGTAATATAAACCACTCTACGCCATCGCTCCATATTGTGATACCCTCATAATCTTTATTTATTCTATAATGTCCACTGCTTCCGTCTAGCGTTTGCCCTGCTGCTGGAGTTATGTCTGCGTGGTCTTGACTGCTAAAAGAACTATCAGATATAAACCTTATTTTTCTATGAATATGAGTAACTGCATCTGGTAATGTATAAACAGCTGTTCCATTGCCACCAGTCCAAGAAATTTTAAACATAAAAGTATCGTCATAAATAGACTGGTTTAAATCTACATCAACACCAGCTTCTGCGGTTATGTCAGTAGATACAAAATAGTTTTTAAATTTAGATACGGTTGTTTGTTTAGTGTCTCCGTTTTGAACGGTTGCAATTAATTCACTGCCTTGTAATTCTGTTGCTGTTGGTAATGCACTTATTTTTGCGTTTGCCATTATCTCTCTATTTTAAAATTATTTTCTTGTAGTATTAAATCACCGTTTTCTAAAAGTATAAAGTTTTCATTTTTAGAAGTCTCTCCAATTCCTTGTGCAATTATATCGCCATTACAACACTCAATTGAATAAGCATCTCTATCCCTGCATAGGCAACCCCTACGACCGCCCTTTGGACTTGTTCTGCTTGGCGTAAATAGTTTTGACCACCTACTCATTGTTTTCGCTTTCTTTTATAATGTCGATTATTTCTTGTACCATTAAATCCTCTTTGGATAACCCCTCATCAATTGGTTCTTTTGGGCGTTCCATTTTATCAGCAAAATATCCTTCTATACTAAAACCTTTTACTTTACCAGTTTTCACAAACTCATTCCAGATTTTATCGTTGTTCACTTTTACACTACCAACCCACGAACCTAAAGGCAAATCCATTCCGTACTTAACGCTTTTATCGTGTACCTTATCTTCAACTATCCAACTTTCAACTAAACTTAAACCTTCCAATTCGTATTGGTGTTCTAGTGTTGAGTTGTTTTGCTTACTATTCATTAAATACATTTGGGACGCTTTTAAGACAGTATCTTTTGAAAAATATATATAGTATTCATCTTCGCCATTACGTCTGTAAATCGGCTTGTTTGGTATTAATAAAGCACCCATTAATATTCTACGCTCTCCGTCTATTTCTGCAAGTTTAAATTCTTGGCTTTTTAAAGCGACAAAATCCTCTTCAATAGCTGGGTTCTCAACTACGCTTATAGCTTCAATTCCCAATTCACTTTCTTCGTCTAATATCAATTCAACTATTCTCATAATAATATATAATTAAAGTTATTTATTTTTGTTTTTTAATCTATTGTCGAACCTTCCACAATATTGTTCTGTAAACTTTGAGCCGATGTAACGTCATTCGCTACAACGTAAGCCTGAACAGGTTGATTTTCTTGACCTGCAACCGCATCAGCTAATTGGTTAGTATCACTTGCCCCAACTATATTAAAACTTGGTGGTTTGGGTGCTGCTGATGATGCTGCTCCTGCCCCTCCCTTGGAAGTTGGTGCTGATCCTGCTGAACCTCCGCCTAAAGCCTTTAATCCTTTTGATGTTGCCGATATCGCTGAAGCCACGCCTAAAGCCCCACTTATTGTATTAATTGCAACCCAAGGCATTCCACCAGTTAATGGAGAAGCCGCAACAGATGCTGCGTTAGCTGCTGCCGTATTAATTAATATTTTAGCAATCCCTGCCGCATTTTCCGCTATTAACAAAGCCTTTTGAACCTTTTTATTTTTGCCTGCTAAATCCTTAGCTACTCCTATCCCTTTTTCTACAACTCCCAAAACACCATCTTGTATAGCTTTTTTTGCTTCTTTTTCTGCTAATAACTCATTAATGGTTTTTTGCCTTAATGCTTGTTCCTCTTCTTGTTTTTTTGTTTTAGCAGCTAAATCTTTTTCATCAAATTCTGCTTGTTTTAATAATTTAGCCTCATCTCTTGCTGCTTCTAATTCATCGGTTTTTATATTGTTTTCGTTAGCTTGTGCAATTAAATTATCATAATGTTCTTGAATTTTAATTAGCTCTAGTTCTCTTTTTTCTTGTTCAAAAACCGCTTCCGCATCTCTTAATGTTTTCTTTAAATCAGATAATTCTTTTAAATCAGCTTTTTCTTCTGCTGCTGCTGCTTTGTTTTGTGCTTCAATTTGTTTACTTATAGTATTAACCTCTCTTTGAACTTGACGAGCTGCGTTTGCCCTAGCAGCAACCTGTCTATTTACAGCTGCAATAGCTTCAGCTTCTTTACCTAAATTTTCTTTATTACTTCTACTAAATGTGTTTTCTTGAATTTGAGCATCTCGCCTTAGTTTTAGAAATTCAGTTTCTTTATCTAATAAACTATCTTCTAATTTTTGAGCATCTAATAAAGCCTGTTTTCTTTCTTCTGCTGAAAATTGCTCCTCTTGTCTCGACTTTAGTCTTAATTGTGCTATCTCACTTTCTAGCTTTGAACGTTCTACAATTAATTCCCTTTCTATTTTATCTGCTTTTGCTCTCATATCAGCTACTTTTGCAGCTGCGTTTGCTTCGTTTATCTGTTCTTTAACGAATTCTTTTGTTGACTTGGTTAAAGCATCTACACCATCTTTTATTATTCCAAAAGGAGAAGCTGAATGTAATTTAACAAAGCCATCTTTAGCATCATTTAAAGCCCCTTTAAAATCTCCGCTAAAAACTTTCTTAATAGCGTCACCAAACAAACCAACTCCATCAATAACATTGTTGATTTTATCCATAACATAAGTCTTTATGCTATCTGAAAAACCTTTAATTGTTTCTATTGGATTTGTAAAAGCGTTTATAATAGCCTCGCCTAAATCTGCCAATAAATCTACTAAATTTCCTGTTAAAGCCCCAACAACACTTAGTATTTTATTGAATTTATTTTGACCCTCTTCGCTACCTTTAAACGCTGCTGTTAAAGCTGTAATACCTATAATTAAAGCACCTACCCCAGTAGATATAATGGCTACACGCATACTCTTAAAGCCAGTTGTAACTCCCTTTAAAACACCTATAACACCTTTAAAACCACTTACTGCACCGCCTGAAAACCTATCTAATTGGTTTGTCATTTCAGAGGTATTTCCAGATGTTTGTTTTATTTCTTTATTTACGTCATCAATCCCTTTCTCTAAATCCTTTAAACCCTTTGTAGCTTGTTTACTATCAACGTTTAAATTTATTGTTTTTTCTATTGCCATTTTATCTCTTGTTTTAAAGCCTTGTAACCCTCTTTTAGTGTTGTAGGCAATTTGTATTTGCCTTGTGCAATTCTAAGGTTTTCAGTCTCACCATTTGCGTACTTTAAATTCTCAATTATTAATTTTATCATAACTTTTTTTAAATTAATGTTTGCGCTGCCACCATTGAAGGTGTTGACTCGTAAACCGTTCCCCCATCGTCATATACCTTTGATACTCGTATTTGATAAAAAGTATTTGAATTAAATGTTTTGCCAACTAAATTTCCTAAAACTTGCGAGACCGCTTGACCAGTTGAAACGCCACCGATTGTCATATAGTCAGAATCATCAACCCTTACATAATACTCTCCTGTTTCTTGAGCGCCACCATCAACACCAGTGAAATCTATTGTTATAGTGCTATTGGTTATGTTAGATACAGTGAGGTCTTTTACTTTTTCAACATTTGGATTTACATTCCTTTGACTGTCTTGTGAATTAATAGGTCTTTCTGTATAAAGTTCTAACTCTGATTTGTTAGTAAGTAAGTTGGTTTTTATTTTATTTAAAATATACGGTTTGTTATTTATTACAAAAGTATCATTCATTTTGTAAGTACTTAATATTCCCAAAGGTAAATAAGCGGTAACTTTTAAAAGTCTGCTTTGTTTATCAAAAGCCGTTTGAACATAGTTTAAATATCCTTCTGAAAATAAATTTTTACCAATACCCTGAACCGCTTGTAAATACTCATCAGCTTCAATCCCAAAATTTAAAGATGTTCTATTAAAAAAATCCTGAAACGTCCAGGGCGCTAATTGTGTAGGTCTATTGTATTGATTTACAGATATACTATTAAGTCCTGTTTCATCTGTTACATTAAAAGTTTCAACAGTACTGGTTATTTCTCTGTAAAATAATAAAGGCTTCCCGATTGTTGGTTTAAAATCTTTATCCAACATTGCACCTTGACCAAACGATGTCAAAACCTGATAAGGGCTACTCGTTAATCTTTCATACATCATTTTCTCAAAATCAACCTCAACTTTGTAATCACCACCATCCCAGTCTGAATTACCATAACTTTCCTGTGCAAACTTATTGCCTTGTATTTCGTCAGAGTATTGAATTAAAAAACTTTTTTTACTTTTAAAGTCAAACACCATATTTTTATACTGAAACAACCTTTCGACCGTTGAGGTACTCATATCAACATACTTAGTAATGTCAAATAAATTAGTGCTTGATTCCTGCCAATATAAAGGCGTTGATACCACAATATTATCATCTTCTTTGTAAACAACAAGATTAAATAATTTAAACAAATTACTCAAAAAATCTATAATTTTCATTTTTGGCATTTGAGCAGGAACTACAAGTTTTGTGTTTAAACCACTTGCTGCAGCTAAGTAGCTTGAAGTCTCAACATCTACCCATTCCCAATTCTGACTTTGCAGCCTAGTAACCTCGAGAGTTTGTTGAATATTAAAAGTATTTACCGATTCATAAACGAACATAATATCAGCTTCGCTCAAGCCGTTATCTTCAAAATCAACTGTATATGTTAAATTGTTTTGATTGCCTGTTAGTCCATCAAACCTAATAAATTCGCTACTGTCTTTGTTGTTTAATAAAACAATATTATAAGAGGCGTTCTGATCTGTAACGAAAACATCTAATGACAATCTGTACCTATTGTGTTGCATTTGCCTATTTGTTGGATTCCAACCAAAAGCCTTTAATTTTCTTTGTTCTAGTCCACTTTGCAAAACCCAAGGAGGATTTGCATATTGATAAAATCTACTGTATATTTTTTTAATTCCACCGCCTTCTTCTGCATTACTTAAAAAACCTTTTTCCCTATGAAGCCATAAATAAAGTTCGTAAAAAGTTTGACTATTAAAAAAACCGTTTTCAAATTTAAGTTGAGGATATTCTTCTGATATAGCTTCAATTATTCTCTGTACTCTTATTGCAGGCTTTAAGTCTGTAAATTTAAGTTCGTTCCCTGTAATGTTATCCCTGTAACTACCGTCAGTATATCGCATATTTGCGCTATGGTGTATATTTGGGAATATAACATCATTCCCACCTCCACCGCCTGTTTCATTGTCAAATTTACCTACTACTGTGTTGAAGTCATAATTAAAATCAAATTGACTAAGAGTTTCTAAACTTGACAACTCATCTTCTCCTAGTATTTCTTTTAGTTCTACGGTTTCACCATAAAATACAACCTTGTAAGCGTGTGGAGAATTATCTTTTAATGATACGCTTTTAAATAAAATCTTTCCTTTTTTATAATCAACTCCATTTAGTTTTATTATAGCATCGGTTCTATATCTTGCATCAAAACTATTTTCAATGTCTGAATTTTCATAATGTTTAAATAAGAGATTGTTGTTTTTAGAAGCAGGCAAATTAAACTGCTGAGAAAATGGACTGAATATTTTTTTAATATCTCTAATATTTAAAATACTGTCGGTAATAGAAACACTTTCATCTTCAAACAAATCGACACGAATGTAGTCGCTTGTAATAGTATAGTCACCAACCTCAAATAAAACAGGGGATGCTAATTCTAAAGTCGTATCACTTATTATTTCAGTAACCCTTGTTGATTTGTTAGTCGCTTTATTCGTGAAAATATCCCCTACTTTTACATAGGAATTAAAATGCGCCCTTGAATCTGTTACGGTGATTCGTGGAGGTCGTATGTTAAAACTTGTAGCAATACTTTCAATACGAGTACTGCCTCTCATATATAATTCAATTATTTGCATCTATCGGATATTATTAATTGTATCAAAAGCAAAAGATATATCTATGGTATAATTTATTAATTTATCATTTAATTGCGTTTTGTATTCTACACCACTTGATTCAATATTAATCGGTAAAATTTGATTGTTTATAGTAATCCAAACATCTTCACTTAATTGTAATTCTTTAAAAATGTCATTATATAATTCTGGATAAAATCCTGTATTTAAAGATAATTTTTCAGAGCCGTTTTTAGTTAATATCTTTGCTTGGTGATTGCTTACATTGTATGCACCGTTTACAATTATATTTCTTTTAAACATTTCCTTTTTTGTGGATAGTGTTTTATTGGTTCTTTTAAAAAACCATAAATCTTGTAAAGCCCCAAACCTATTCTCAAAAGTTAATTTCATTGGTTCGTATTTACACTCCTCAATGTTTTTAATTTTAACAACCGTAACGTCTCCTGATATAGAATTTATGTAAACTGTATCTGCATCAAAAGGTATCTCCCCTTCTAAATAGCTAATACAATCACTGCTCTGATAAACCCCTCCATCAGCTAAAACTCGCTCTTTAAAGCCAATAAATGACGAACCATCACTTTGTATATATTCAATTTGCTCATTTGATTCAAAACTAGAAGTGATATCTTTAGAATAAACAAGTTCGTTATCTTCGTAAAAAGAGACGTTATTAACAAGTTCAGTATCTATTGGTATTTTAAGTGGTTCAGTTGGGGATTTTAAAATGGTTAAATTTGATTGAAGCCAACCTAAATTTAAAGAAGGATTTGCACCATCTTGGAAGTACCCATAGCCATAAAACCCCCTGTAACTTGACCAACTTGTATATGACTGAGCAACACCTCCAATATAGTTTCTAGTTCTATAATCGACCCACACATTATTATTATAATAATCGCCTGTAAAATTTTGTTGTATAAAATCCTTCGCAATTTCTGAAATTTCAAAAGTACAATTGTCAGAAACGGCAGTTGAATTTAATTTAAAAAAAGTTCCATTATTTGAATTTCTGTCAGTTGTCTTTGTACCAGTATAAACCCACAATTCCATATCAACCTCTGTTAACCTATTAGCGGTTAGGTTTACATAAAAAGGACTTCTTACATTAATTTTTGCCATAATTTATTTTTTTTATTGTGGGCAGCCAATTCTAAATTCCCAACCAGAAAACCCTGATTTCTCTAATGGTGCGTAAACATAAACTAAAACACTTTTTGTGTTTGGTATGTTAAAATTTATAACTTCGGCTGACGGTTGTGTAATTGTTTCAGTCGACAATCCATTTGCAATTAAATATGAATCCAATTGAGCCTGCCAACTAGAAGGAGCGCTTGACCTATATCCTGTATCTACTAAAGTAACACCACCCTGAACAACAACAAACTTAGTCGGTCTGTTATAGGCATTAAAATTTATAAACGAAGCGCCCGATTGATTTATCGATACATTAAACACTTCTGGGAATACAGGCTCTACATCATCCCATTGGTAAACAGTATTACAAACGCCATCTTCTACAACGGGATTACAAGTTGCAGGGAATTCTGGAACTGATTTTTTATTTGCTTCATCCCCCCAATTTGAATAACAATATATTTCCCCCCAGTTAATTTGATTTGCCATTTTATTTTTGTGTTAATTTTATTAAATCTTTTTCTAATCCTATTGAGTACGCTTGTAGTAATTCATCTGGCAACCTTTTAAATGCTGCTACAAATGGTTTAGTAAAAAACAAACTTGGTTTAATTCCTTTTTGATATATGCTTCTTGATATTAAAAATGCCGTACTTTTATAACTTAAAAACTTTCCTGTTTTTTTATCTCTAAATTGTATCTTACGCCTTTTAACATATCTTTGCATTGCTTCGGTTAAACCTCCTTTTTTACCAGTACCAGTTCCAAACCTAAACGGACTATTGGGCGCTTTTACACTTGACGATTTGCCTCTTACTCCTTTATCTTGAAATTCCCCATATTGTTCCATACTAAAGCCTAATTCAGCCCCTTTTTGTGTTAACTCTATATTGTAACCTAAACTGTTATAAAGTTGTTTAGTATCGTTCTTATCACTTTTAGATAGGTTGCTTCGGCTTTGTTGAATAACGTATTTAGCAAACTTATTTAATTCCTCTTGTATGGCTTTATCTGCTAGCATATTTCAATGTCGTTGTTTACAAACACATCAAACGTTGCCGTCCATCCTGCTACCTTGTTTTCAAACCTATCAACAAAAGGTTCTAAACTTGCATCACCAGTTAATTGGTATTTATCGTTATATAAATCGCCACGCCTTAAAACTTGTACTAACTTATTTAAAACCGCTAATTGTGTATTTAAAACGTCCTGCTCATTATTGTTTCCTATAAATATATCTGTGGTCGGTTCTTTGCTTTCATCAACTATATCCATTGATAAAACAGAAATGTTAAACCTCAAAACGCTTTCTTGTGCTGTAACGGTATTTATAATCAAATGCGACAAAGGGAATATTGACTGCTTAGATAAATCAACGTCAAACAAATCACCCTCTGTAACTGTGTTAACATTTACATCTGATAATAATTGATTTTTAATTGCTTGGGTTAATAAATAAAAACCTCTTACTCCTGTTTTTGCCATTTAATTAAATTTACTTTTTATATTCCTTGCTTCAATTTCGTTTTTCTCTTTTGTGTACGTTAAGTAAGTCAAACACTCGTGAACGTTTAATTTAGTGATATCTTCAAATCTTGTAATATCTCCGTCAGCGATTGCATAGATTGAATTGTACCACCCCCATTTGGAAGTGAACCCAGATATTGCGCTAAATTCTCCTCGTTCTGTTTGCTCGAAGAGTTCAGCATAGCTATCGACAAGTCCCTCCCTAAATCGTAAAAAAAAACCATCGCACCAAAGCAAGCGTCTAATGGATAATTCTTAGCAGCTTCGTTTGAATCTGGATCGTAATCTTTTAGTGTATAACGTGCGCCTTGTTTTAAATCAATCGGTCTAAATAAAACATTCATCGCTCTGTGAAGTGTATCATTGTCACCTATGAAGGTATCTAAATCTACATACTCACCAAAACTCATATTTTCTAAGTCTGGTATAAAGCCGTAATCCTTAGCTCCTAATTGAAACCTATTTATCAATTGGTGTTCTACGTCAAACATTGTATTTATAACTTCGCAAATATCTTTTATATCGGTCGCTTTCATTGAACGAACAACCTCAACAGGGACTTTACAGAATATCTCAATCATTTTAGAACTGACCTCTGATTCCTTTGTAATATCTAATTTTGAAAACTCTTGGTACTGCCCTAAAGTGATTTCATTTAAAGATGTTGGTATGATTAATTTTACTTCCATACTAATATATAAACAAACAAATAATATTTTAGAAAGTATTAAAACAAAAAAACCCCTATAATTAAATAGAGGTTTTATTTATATCATTGTAGCCATTTTAAAGCTGACTAAATAGACGTGAAACATACTAAGGTTTATTTATAACATTCCAGTAATAATATCTGCCATCTTGTTTGTTTTTATAGGCGTTATCCTATGTTATTGTTATTAATGAGTGTTTTTATAAGCACCCTCATATGTAGTGCAGTTTTACGACACCGCATATTTACCTCTGTTTGGATTCTGTAATTGAAAGCCAACCGCATAACGAACCGCATCAATAATATGATTCCACGCATCAATTGGTGTTTTTGACTTTTTTTCTAACCACCTATAATTGTTTAGCTCTTTAATTAAGTTGATACTATCTGGACTCACAACGATATCATAATCCTGCAATAAGCTGATCCCATAAGTAATACTACCTTGACCTTTGATTGAAGCCCTTACATTGCACCCCTTTGCTTTTAGTTCGTGCAGTAGTCTTGGTTCAGCACTATCCCCAATAATTAAACCGCCCTTAGCGTGCCTTAAATTAAGTTCAGCTATTTGTGAAGTGGTTAAGGCTTTTAAATAAAAACATTCTTTTAAATATATAATCTTATTTGAGGTGTCGATGTTTGTTTCAACCAAAGTATTTTCATCCGAAGCAAAACCGTAATCTTGACCCCATACGCTTGTGCCTATATGCTTAAATTCCCCAACACTCCAGTTATTAAATATAACTCCTTCTGCTTTGTTTAACCAAGAACCTAACATTTGTTGTTTATATTTGTCTGGTCGTCTTACCTTCATTTGTTCTATTTGTTCAATGTAGCTTTTAGATAGATTGTCTATATTGTCCTTATAGGTTGTGTGAATGTATGTAGTGTTTTCTTTGGTTATATTGCTGCCCTCTTGAACTCCTCTATCTTCAAAGAAACGCTTGTATATAAAATGCTCTTTTGTCGTTGGGTTTAGTATTAATATTATTCTGTTTGGTTTGCCTTGTTGTCTTACCGATAAATCAATAGTATCAAATTTATGCTCATCTACTAGTTCCTCCGCCTCATCAACTACCCACGTTGTAATGCCTTGTAAAGATTTAAGGTTAGCAGTCTGGTCACCACTAGATGTCTTTATCCCTCTAAATATTATTTTGCTTCCTGTCTTTTTGTTTAGTATTTCATCTTTGGTTATATGGAAGTCCGCTATTGAACCGAACTGTTCCAGCTTGTCAATGAACTCTGGAATGATTGATATATAAGCTGAGGTTAGCGTATAACGAGTGAACAGTATCGTGTGACCTTGTTCGTATGTAAGCATAACGAGTAAGGCGTTTACTGAAAATGATTTCCCAGAACCACGCCCACCGCTAATAATAAAATACCTACTGTCTGAATCAACAATAGGCATATATTTTTTTTTAACCTTAATCAACGAATTTAATTAAATCCCTAAAATTAATGTTTAAGCCCTCACTA